>OJYH01000009.1_pt1 | contig 248834 bp, 225 predicted proteins | sample 1600921 | NCBI WGS metagenome assembly OJYH01 (sample SAMN04436912, study PRJEB24849) | human gut metagenome | biome: human gut; feature: NICU; material: stool | host: Homo sapiens | place: USA: Saint Louis, MO | collected 2012-05-10
GGTGGCCAGTCGGGAGTAGACGAATTCGTCCACCCAGCCATCCCCTCGGCTGCCGGCTTGGCGTAGCCGTCCCTCACGGCGGTATCCGGCCCGGTGCAGGGCATGGATGACGTCTCCGTCGTCGACGGTCACCCGGGCCTCCAGACGACGCACCTCGTGACCGAGGATGGCGTCGTCGGAGGCCAATGAGATGGCCCGCGTCAGACCCTCCGGATATGGCGGATCGTCGAGCAGCAGGCGACCACAGTCGCCTACCACCTCGACCTGAATCCGAAAGTCCTCGGGATCGGACTCGTCATCGACCACGAACAATCCTCCTTGCCAGAGTCACTGCATTCCCGGATCGCCGGGCAGAGCAGCGGTTGCCGAGGGATCGTGGCGCAGCCACACCGAGCCCATCGGCGGGACGCACACGGTGGCGACGGCCGGGAAGCGATCGGGAACTGGAAGCGGGGTGGCCACGACCTGGCCGAGGTTTCCGAACTCTCCCGTTCCGTCGTACTCCAAGGAATCGGTGTTGAGGATCTCGGTCCACACGCCTTCCTCGGGTAGTCCGACGCGGTAGTCGGTCTGCGGGTTGGGGGAGAAGTTCGTGAAGCAGGCGATCGTCGAGCCGTCCTCGCTGCGGCGCAGCCAGGAGAACAGATTGTTGCCGGCGTCGTCGGCGTTGATCCATTCGAATCCGCGCGGATCGCTGTCGAGCTGCCACAGGGCGGGGTTCTCCTTGTAGATCATGTTGAGATCGCGGAAGAGGCGCTTGAGACCACCGTGACCCCACAGATCGGCGACGAACCACTCGAGGCTGGCGGACTCGTCGAACTCGTGACGCTGGCCGAACTCCTGACCCATGAAGATGAGCTGCTTGCCCGGGAAGGACCACATGTAGGAGTAGAAGGCTCGCAGGGACGCGAACTGCTGCCAGTCGTCACCGGGGATCTTGTTGATCATGGATCCCTTGCCGTGCACGACCTCGTCATGGCTGATCGGCAGGATGAAGTTCTCCGAGTACTGGTACACCATGGCGAAGGTCATCTCGCCGTGGTGATACTGACGATGGAACGGATTGAGCTCCATGTAGCGCAAGGAGTCGTTCATCCAACCCATGTTCCACTTGAACCCGAATCCCAGGCCGCCGTGATCGACCGGCTTGGTGATGCCGGGGAAGCTGGTCGACTCCTCGGCAATCATGAGGATGCCGGGGTGGCGCGAGTACAGGTGTGAGTTGACATAGCGCAGGAAGTCGATGGCCTCCAGGTTCTCTCGTCCGCCGTACTTGTTGGGCACCCACTGACCCTCCTCGCGGGAGTAGTCCAGGTAGAGCATCGAGGCGACGGCGTCGACGCGCAGACCGTCGACGTGGAACTCGCTGATCCAGTACAGCGCGTTGGAGACGAGGAAGGACTTCACCTCGTTGCGGCCGTAGTTGAAGATGTAGGTGCCCCAGTCCACGTGCTCGCCCTGGCGCGGATCGGCGTGCTCGTAGAGGGCGGTGCCGTCGAAGCGTCCCAGAGCCCAGTCGTCCTTGGGGAAGTGCCCCGGAACCCAGTCCATGATGACGCCGATGCCGGCCTGGTGGAGCTTGTCGATGAGGTAACGCAGGTCGTCGGGGGAGCCGTAACGGCTGGTCGGTGAGAAGTATCCGGTGACCTGGTAACCCCAGGACGGGGCGAAGGGATGCTCGGCCAGCGGCATGAACTCCACGTGGGTGTAGCCCTGCCACAGCACGTAGTCGACCAGTTCGTCAGCCAGCTGACGGTAGCTCAGCCCGTGACGCCATCCGCCCAGGTGGACCTCGTAGACGCTCATCGGTTCGGCATGGGCGTGCGAGGCCTCACGGTGGGCGATCCACTCGTCGTCATTCCACTCGTAGTGGGTCTCGGTGACGATGGACGCGTTCTGCGGGGCCTGCTCGGAGTAGCGGGCCATCGGGTCAACCTTCTCGTGCCAGTTGCCCCACTGGTCCTGGATGCGGAACTTGTAGAGAGTGCCTTCGCCCACCCCTTCGATGAAGGCGCCCCAGACCCCAGATCCCGGGATGAGACGCATCGGGTCACCGGTCCACCAGTTGAAGTCCGCGATCACCTCGACGGCCTGGGCGTTGGGGGCCCAGAGGGCAAAGCGGGTCCCGGTGATGGGGCCGCGCTCGTCGTCGGTAATGGTGACGACGTGGGAGCCGAGTCGCTTCCACACCTCCGTGTCCCCACCGGAATGGAACCCCTCGAGGTCCCAACCGGTGAGTCCTCCGAACTCATCGTGAGCCATGTCGTCCTCCTGGCATGTCGTTGGTGTGGATGTCGCCGTCGGGTCGGTGACTCGACGGAGGTTCGTGGGGCGGGGACATCATCAATCCTGCACCATCGCCCGAATGGCCGACAACGGGATGTCAACCCAGGCCGGCCGGTTGAGGGTTTCATAGACGGTTTCGTATCCGGCCTTGTCGGCCTCGTAGGCGGCCAAGACGTCGCATTCGGCGTCGTTCGGGCGACCATAGCCGTCCAGGAAGGCATCGCGAGCTCGTTGTGCCCAGGCCAATGTCTCCGGTGCGGTGGGTTCGGCATGGGCCGAGGTGGCATAGGACAGTGAGCGCACCATTCCTGCCACGTCACGCCAGCGGGAGTCCGGCAGGCGACGCTCGGCCAGGGTCTTGAGGGGTTCGCCCTCGAAGTCGATGATCCGCCAGCCGTCGGGGGTCAGCAGGGTTTGTCCGAGGTGGAAGTCACCGTGCACCCTTTGAGCGGCCAGGCGGCGACCGCGCAGCTTCTCGAAACGTGTGGCGAGGAGGTCGCGGTGTGGTTCCAGCGCCGGGGCTGCCGCCACTGCAGCGTCGAGACGACGCACCATGTCGTCGGCAATCTGGCCCCCGTCCAACTCGGCCGTCCCAAAGGTCTGCTCCAACGCAGAGTGGATGGTTCGCAGGCATCGGCCCAGGTCGGCGACGAGATCGGCGACGTCCTCCAGATCGGCAGCCTTGTCGGTGATGAGTTCCCAGCCATCCTGGGGATGTGGAAGCCGCTCGATGATCATGGCCAGATCGGTCTGGATGTCCTCGTCAGCCGGGATCTGCCCGGAGATGTGACCGTAGAGCTTGGCCACCGAGGAGACGCCGGCGTCATTGAGGGCGCCGTGAATGGTGATGTCGAGATTGTCGCCGGGTTCGAGGCGGCGGAACATCTTGACGATGATGGCGTCGCCAACCATGATCGAGGTGTTCGACTGCTCACCGCCAAAGCGCTCGGCGGTCCGAACCGGTTCAGGTGCCTCCAAGCGGCGATGGAGCTGCCATGAGTCATCCGCGGCCTGAGGATCAGCCTCGAGGATCGTCCTGGCCCACACTGTCAGGGCCTCCTGGTCGGTGGTGGCGTCGCTGACCGTGATGGGATCACCATCGACGTGAATCTGCGTCAGTCCCGCAGAACTGCCGGGGCGCAGGGCCAATAGGAGCTGGTAGTACTCCTCCGGGGCCTGCGGGTAACAGACCAGGGCAATGACGGGCACCACCTTGAGATCGTGCTCGTCAACGACTGGAGCCAGCGGCAGTAACCTGGCCAGGGTGCCATCTCGGCCCTTGCCGGAGAACCACCGAGCGGTACTGATGTGGTCCCAGATGCGGTCCCGGACGTCTGCGTCATCCCAATCGGTCATGGCTTCTCCTCTCCGGTCATCTGCAGCCATCGGTAGCCGTAGGGCGGCATCGGAACCGTCAGGGTTCCGTCGGCCTCCACCGGCTGGGCATCCTGGCCGTGAATGAGGGACGCTCCGGTCACACCTGCGAATTGCGGCAGGGTGAGGGTGACGGTCCTATCGGTGTCCGACAGATTGGCCAGGCACAGAATCGTCTCGTCCTCGTCGTGGCGTAGGAAGGACATCACGGCCATGTCCTCCGCGCCCAGATCGGTGAACTCTCCGGTACCGAAAACGGGGTGACGACGACGGATGCCCAACATGGCGCGGGTCCACACCAACAGGGAGGACGGGTCATCCATCTGACGCGCGACGTTGACATGTTCCGGACCGTGACCGAAGGTGTGGATGAGTGGGAGATGGAAGTCCTCCGGCAGCGCGGTCGAGAATCCGGCCGTCTCGGAATCATCCCACTGCATCGGGGTTCGCACGCCGTCGCGGTCAGGAAGCCATGGATCGTCGCCCATGCCGATCTCGTCGCCGTAATAGAGAACCGGGGAGCCGGGCAGAGACAGCAGCATGGCGTTGAGCAGACGAACCCTGGCCTCGTCGTTGTCGACCAGGGGGCTCAACCGGCGACGAATGCCCAGGTTGCACCGCCAGCGCGGCTCGGGAGCATATTCCTCCCACATGTACTGACGGTCTTTCTCGGTCACCATCTCGAGGGTGAGTTCGTCATGGTTGCGGAGGAAGGTTCCCCACTGACAACCCGCCGGGATGTCCGGTGTGGAGGCGAGGATCTCGCTGATGCACTCCCGTGATCCGCGGCGCAGCCCCATGTACAGGCGTGGCATGACGGGGAAGTGGAAGGCCATCTGGCACTCGTCACCGTCACCGAAGTACTCGACGACGTCGTCAGGCCACTGATTGGCCTCGCACAGCAGGATACGTCCCGGGTACTCCTCGTCGACCATCGCGCGCAGCTGTTTGAGGATCTTGTGGGTTCCCGGCAGGTTCTCGCAGCTCGTTCCCTCGGCCTCGATGAGGTAGGGGACGGCGTCGAGACGGAAACCGTCGATGCCCAGGTCCATCCAGAATCGGACGGCGTCGAGCATCTCCTCCATGACCCGGGGCTCCTCGAAGTTGAGGTCGGGCTGGTGGTGGAAGAAGCGGTGCCAGTAGAACTGCTTGCGCTCGGAGTCCCACGACCAGTTGGAGTCCTCGGTGTCACAGAAGATGATGCGAGCGTCCGAATATGCCTCGTCGGTGTCGGCCCAGACGTAGTAGTTGCCGTAGGGGCCGTCAGGATCGGCACGGGAGGACTGAAACCACGGGTGGGAATCAGAGGTGTGGTTCATCACGAAGTCGATGATGACGCGCAGACCACGGTCGTGAGCGGCGTCGAGGAAGACCTTGAAGTCCTCGATCGTCCCCAACTCCTCGCGGATCCAGCGATAGTCGCGGATGTCGTAACCGCCGTCGTGCAGCGGTGAGTCGTAGAAGGGGGGAAGCCACAAACAGTCCACTCCCAGCCATTGCAGGTAGTCGAGCTTCTCGGTCAGCCCCTTGAAGTCGCCGATGCCGTCACCGTTGGAGTCCTTGAAGGAGCGCACCAAGACCTCGTAGAAGACGGCGGTGCGGAACCATTCGGTCTCCGTGCGGTCGATCGACCCGACCGGGTGGATCGCGTCGAGCTTGGCCTGCAACTGGGCCGAGGTCAGCCCAAGAGCCCCGGTGGGTGCGAGGGTCTCGGGAATCTCCTCGGCAGGCGTGTAGGAGGAATGGGTCATGAGGTGGTCTTTCGCACGTGCAGGATGTGGGCCGGCTGGGCTGGGTGGAGCCTGACGAAGGCCTGCTGTCCCCAGGTGAAGTCAGCACCGGTGAGTTCGTCGTGGACCTCGAAGGTGTCGTCGTTGCCAAGACCAAGAGCGGCCATGTCCAACATGACCTGCGACTCCACACCCCACACCGGATCCAACGAGATGACGACGATGACGACGTCGTCCCCGGCCTTCTTGGAGAAGGCAAGCACATTGTCATGGGGGGCATGGTGAACGGTGGTGTCACGCAACTGCTGCAGGGCCGGGTGAGCGCGCCGAATCTCGTTGAGACGAGTCACGAGCAGTTTGATGTTCGGCTCGGAGTCGAAGTCACGGGGACGGTACTCATACTTCTCGGAGTGGGCGTACTCCTCGCGTCCCGGCAGCGGTTCGTGCTCGCAGATCTCGAACCCGGAGTACATGCCCCACGACGGGCTCATGGTTGCAGCCAGGATCGCGCGGATGGCGAATCCGGCCGGGTTGCCGTCATTGAGGTAGATCGGGTTGATGTCCGGGGTGTTGGTGAAGAAATTCGGGCGGTAAAAGTGCGAGGTCTGGTGGGAGACCTCGTTGAGGTACTCCTCCAACTCCCACTTGGCGGTGCGCCAGGTGAAATAGGAGTATCCCTGCTGGAAGCCGACCTTGCCCAAAGCACCCATCATCTCGGGGCGGGTGAACGCCTCGGCCAGGAAGATGACCTCCGGATAGCGGCGATGCACCTGCTCCATGAGCCAGGCCCAGAAATTGATCGGCTTGGTGTGCGGGTTGTCGACGCGGAAGATCGTCACCCCATGGGAGATCCACAGCTCGAGCAGCCGCAGGCACTCGTTGTAAATCCCCTCCGGGTCGTTGTCGAAGTTGATCGGATAGATGTCCTGGTACTTCTTCGGGGGATTCTCGGCGTAGGCGATGGTTCCGTCGACGCGGGTGGTGAACCACTCCGGGTGCTCCTGCACCCACGGATGGTCCGGGGAGGCTTGCAGGGCGAAGTCCAGCGCCACTTCCATGCCCAGGTCGTGGGCGTGGGCGACGAAGCGGTCGAAGTCCGCGAAGGTGCCAAGATCTGGGTGGATGGCGTCATGGCCCCCGGCCGAAGAACCGATGGCCCATGGCGAACCGGGATCGTCCGGCCCAGGGGTCAGGGTGTTGTCCTTGCCCTTGCGGAAGGCAGTTCCGATGGGATGGATCGGCGGCAGGTAGACGACGTCGAATCCCATGGCGGCAGCGGCGTCCAGCCGCTCCCAGGAGGAATCGAAGGTGCCCGAGACCCAGTGGCCGTCCTCACCGACGTGGGCTCCTTGGGAGCGCGGGAAGAACTCGTACCAGGAACCGTGGAGAGCGCGACGTCTCTCGACCCGCAGCGGGGACGGGGTGGTGGGAGAAGTCAGCGGGCGCGGGGCATGGACGCGCATCGCATCGGAGAAGAGGAAGGTGTTGATGACCTGGCGCAGCGACCCCGGAGCGCGATCCGGGGTGAGACTGGCATCGGCCTCGCGCAGAACTGCGACGGCGTCGGTGTCGGCAGCTTGCTCGGCATGCGCGATGGCCTGTTCGATGAGGGCGTGACCTTCGGCGCAGACCAGCTCGACGTCGATGGCAGCGGCCAGCTTGGCGTCGGCGTTGTGGTGCCAGGTGCCCCAGGTGTCCGACCAGCCCTCGACGTGCATCGTCCAGTCGCCCTCAGCGTCGGCCGAGACGCGGGCCTTCCAGATGTCCAAACCCCATGGATCGACTTGGTGCATGTCAGTGACGTGACGATTACCCTGTGGATCGGTGAGGACGACGCTGGCGCCGACTGCGTCATGACCCTCACGGAAGACGTTGGCCGTGACCTCGAACTCCTCGTCGACGACGGAGTAGATCGGCAGCTGACCTCCCTCGACCTCGGGATGCACGTTGTGGACGGGGATGCGCCCGAAACCACGCAGCGGTGGACGGCCAGGGGCGTCAAGGTCCGAGGTGGCCGCCACGAGGGCCTCGTCGCCGGAGGCGTGGTCAGCGGCGTGACGCGGTGAAGGGGTGTCGGCATCCTGCAGGCGCGTGTCACCCACCAGGGCGCTCATCGGTAGGGAGCCCGAGGCATCCTCGGCGTCGGAAGGCGAGTCGTCGGGTGCATCGAGTGTCTGGTCGGCCTCGTCGGCAAAGTCCGGCCTGACCGGGGACTCAGGCGACGGAGATGACTCCGGAGAAGGAGCCGACTTCGGCGAGTCAGCGGGGATGACAGGGGCCACCGGTTCGGGTGAGGGTTCCGGGGCAGGGGCTGTCACCTGCACGTCCTCGTCATCGGGGCCATTCTCGTCTTGACGGCGGTCTCGCCTGTTGATCCTCCACACGAATCACAGGCTACCGTGGCTGGTTCCGGGGCGTCATGATTCGGACTAGCGCCGCAGTGACAGTCTCGACCCGAATTCTCGGAGCAAGGTTTGGGAAAGTGTGCACTGACTACTGGCTTACGGCCCCTGGCCCTGAAATGTGCTGACGAGAACGGCGGATGAACCTCTCGATCCATCCGCCGCCTGTGCGCTTGGGGCGTAACTGGTGCTTGGGATCAGGCCTCGTCGTCTCCCAGTGAGGCCTGCATGACGACGACGCACCTGCTCGGCAGGGTCATCGACATCCCGGCAGGAACCGTCTCGTCAGGGATTTCGCCAGGAACGGTCGTCGAGGCAACCACCTGCCAGGACTCGCCCCATCGGGCGCTGGGCAGGATGATCTCGGTCGGGTGATCTGCGGCGTGAAACCAAACGAGGAAGGCCTCGTTGTCGTCGCTGGTGTACATGCCCAGGGTGCGACGGCCTTCGTCGTGCCAGTCGTCGGTGACCATCTCGCCACCGTGACCGGAGAACCAGGCCAAGTCCGCCCGTCGCGGTCGCTCATCGGTCGAGCGACCCACCGGGTCATGGTGACGGTAGATCGGTGGGCGAAGGGTGGGATGCTCGCGACGCAGTGCGGTGAGGGTGCGGACGAGGTCGGTGACGTCCGACCAGCCCTCGGCCTCGTCCCAGTCCATCCAGGAGATGGGGGAGTCCTGGCAGTAGGCGTTGTTGTTGCCCTGCTGGGTGCGACCCATCTCGTCGCCGGCGGTGATCATCGGCACACCGGTGGCCAGCAGCAAGGTGGAAACGAGGTTGCGGACCTGACGATGACGCAGCATGACGATGGACTGGTCGGTCGTCTCACCCTCCCAGCCACAGTTCCAGGAGCGGTTGTCATTGGACCCGTCGTGGTTGTCCTCACCGTTGTCCTGGTTGTGCTTCATGTCATAGGTGACGAGATCACGCATGGTGAAGCCGTCATGGGCAGTGATGAAGTTGACGCTCGAGATCGGCTGACCGTAGAGGTCCGGGGATCCGCACAGCCGGGTGGCGAGTTCCTCAACCCCGCAGACGGCACCGCGCCAGAAATCGCGGATGTAGTTGCGGAAGCGGTCGTTCCACTCGCTCCAGTGAGGGCCCCAAGCGCCTACCTGGTAACCGTAGGGGCCCAGATCCCACGGCTCGGCGATGTGCTTAACCTTGTTGAGGACCGGATCATCGACGAGGGCTTGTTTGAAGGGATGGTTCTGGTCAACCCCGTGGGACTTGTCACGGATGAGGGTGGTCGCCAGGTCGTAGCGGAAACCGTCAACACCCATCTCGGTGACCCAGTACCGCAGCGAGTCGAGGACCAGGCCGAGGACTTCCGGATGGGAGGTGTCTACTGAGTTGCCGCAGCCGGTGACGTCGTAGTCGTTGCGGTGATCATTGGTGAGTCGGTAGTAGGACTCGTGGTCGATACCGCGGAAGGACAGCGTCGGTCCTTCGTGGCCACCTTCGCCGGTGTGGTTGTAGACGACGTCGAGGATGACCTCGATGCCGGCCTCGTGGAAGGCCGTCACCATCTCCTTGAACTCGCGCACCTGGGCACCCGTGGATCCCACCGAGCAGTAGGCGGCGTGAGGAGCGAAGAACCCCAGGGTGTTGTATCCCCAGTAATTCGACAGTCCCCGGCCCACGACGAAGGGTTCGGAGACGAACTGCTGGATGGGCAGCAACTCAATGGCAGTGACGCCGATGGACTTGAGGTGCTCGATGACGGCCGGGTAGGCCAGACCGGCATAGGTGCCGCGCAGATGCTCGGGGACGAGGGGATGCAGCCGGGTGTAGCCCTTGACGTGGGTCTCGTAGATGACCGACTCACTGATGTCTCGGCGGTGCTCGATGGGCTTGGGAGGCTCGGAATCCTCGATCACCACGGCGAGCGGGACCGAGGTCGCGTCGTCGGTCGGATCCGGCTCGTAGTTGGACTCCGGGGTGTGATCCATGATCGGTCCGTGGTAGTCGACCCCTGCCGTGATGGCCTTGGCATATGGGTCGAGCAGCAGCTTGGCCGGGTTGAACCTCATACCGCGATCAGGATCCCACGGACCGTGAACTCGGTAGCCGTAGCGCTGACCGGCCGTGACGTCAGGGACCTCGATCGTCCAGACACCATGCTCGTCCATAGTCATGTCGTGGTTGACCTGTGACCTGTCATCTGCCACGAGTGCTAGCTCGACACGCTCTGCGCGTGGTGCCCACAACCCGAAACGGCAACCGTCGTCAATGAGGGTGGAGCCAAGCGCACTGGTGTCGAATGACGCCGTGTTGGTGTCGGTCACAATAGGGGCCTTTCGTCGGGGATGGTGGCCGGAACATCGGCGGACCGACGAATCATTTTAGTCTGAGTCGGCCGCGGCGTCCGCAGGAGCGAGAACGCGCAATTCCATACCCTGCCGATCGGCAGTAGCGTCAAGGAGTCGCCAGGAAGGACAGGTATGTCGCAATCGCAGCCCGACTCAGTACATCACGCTCGTGCCTATTTCGACCACGCGGCGACCTCCCCGCTGCGCCCGGAAGCCTTGGCCGCGATGGCCGAACCGGTGCCCGGGAACCCTGGTGCCATTCACGGTTCAGGCCGCGCGGCGAGGGCTTTGCTGGAGGATGCGCGAGAGGAGGTCGCCAGCCTGCTCGGAGCGGGTCCGTTGGAGATCGTGTTCACCAGCGGAGGAACAGAGGCCGACATGTTGGGCGTTATGGGAGCGGCCCGTCATGGCCACGCACTGATCTCGGCAGTGGAGCATCCCGCCGTCGGTACGGTGACGTTGCCATGGCTGCTCGGCGAGCGGGTGGGGGTGCTCCCGGTCGACGACGCGGGAGTCGTGGACCCTGATTCGATTGCTGCGAGCCCACTGAGCAGCGACCTCGACGTCGTCTCGGTGATGGCCGTCAACAACGAGACCGGCGCACGCCAACCCGTTGACCAGATCACCGAACAGGCCCATCGGGTCGGAGCCCTCATGCACACCGACGCCGTTCAGGCCCTTGGCCATGTCCCGGTGAACCTCGACGAGTGGGGAGTGGACCTGGCGTCCTTCTCCGCACACAAGATCGGTGGACCCGTCGGGATCGGGGCACTCTGGGTCCGCAGGGGAGTCGAGGTGCATCCAGTCTCCCCGGGAGGTGGGCAGCAGTACGGGATTCGCTCCGGCACCCAGCCGGTCGCGCTGGCTCGAGGTTTCGCGGCTGCTCTGCGGGCCTGCCTCAATGAGTTCGACGAGAAGAAGGCTCAATGGCAGGCATGGCGGGAACGGATCGTTGAGTCGTGCCGACAGATCCCTGGGGCCAGCGTGGATGATGCCGGCACGACGAGCCCCACGATCATCCACCTCAGCGTGGCCGGAGCACGAGGGACCGACGTCGTCATGCTCGCGGACCGGGACGGGGTCGACCTATCGGCCGGATCGGCGTGCCATGCCGGGGTATCCCGTCCCTCACCGACGATGCTGGCCATGGGTCGTGACGACGAGGCAGCATCGTCGGGAGTGAGGATCTCAATGGGCTACAGCACCACCGAGGCCGAGGTCAATCGTCTGCTCACCGTCCTGCCTGCGGTCATCACTCAGGCCAGCGGGGCGCGATAAGTCGGCGTCAACCCCTATCATCGACATTCCCGCCGGGATCACGTTCCCACCATTAATCCGTATCCCTGCACGTTCGCGGAGAGGAAGCACTGTGAAGGTTCTCGCTGCCATGTCGGGAGGAGTCGACTCCGCCGTCGCCGCTGCCCGTCTCGTCGCGGCAGGCCACGACGTCACCGGTGTGCATCTGGCGCTGTCACGCAACCCGCGTTCCCATCGGGAAGGGTCACGAGGATGCTGCTCCCTGGAGGATTCCTTCGACGCCCGGCGGGCCGCGGACAAGCTGGGGATCCCGTTCTACGTGTGGGATTTCTCCGACCGCTTCGCCGAGGAGGTCATTGACCCCTTCATCGCTGAGTACCAGGCCGGTCGCACGCCCAATCCCTGCCTGAGATGCAATGAGAGGATCAAGTTCGCGGCCCTGCTGGAACGCGGTCTCGACCTGGGATATGACGCCGTCGCCACCGGCCATTACGCCCGGACTGAGGTCGACGATGGAATGACGAAGCTGTACCGCTCGGTCGACCCGGGCAAAGACCAGTCCTACGTGCTGGCTGTCCTCAACCAGGATCAGCTGTCCCATTCGTTGTTCCCGCTGGGGAATTCCTTCAAGACTGATGTGCGACGGGAAGCGGCGGATCTTGGTTTGTCGGTGGCTGACAAACCTGATTCCAACGACATTTGTTTCATCCCTGACGGGGACACGCCAGGTTGGCTCTCGGAGAAGATCGGCTCGGCCGCCGGAGAGATCCGCGATGAGTCCGGGGCTGTTGTCGGTCATCACGACGGGTATCACCATTTCACGATTGGCCAGCGGAGAGGTCTTCGGCTCGGAGTTCCGGCCCCGGATGGCAAGCCGCGATACGTCCTCGACATCGAACCGGTCAACAACACCGTGGTCGTCGGAGGAGCCGAAGGGCTGACTGTACGCCACGTCGAGGCCATCCGGCCGGTGTGGTGTTCTGGCGAGTCTGCCACGACCTGGCATGGTCAGGTTCAGGTGAGAGCCCATGGGGATCCGGTTGACGCCACGATCACCACGGTCGCCGGTGGGGTGATGATGGACCTCGAGCAGGCCTTGCGCGGAGTCGCTCCCGGTCAGGCGGCGGTCTTCTACGACGGGGACCTCGTCGTCGGATCAGCAACCATATGCGGGACGGATCGAGCCGGAATGACAGTGGAGCAGGCAGCATGATCGCCACAGGTATTGGGTCGCTGCCCGGCACCGACATGCGCGGCAGCGTGGCTGCGATGGCTGAGATCTTCGACGAGCTCATCCCGTTGCCAGAATTACCGGCCCGTGGAGTCGGTGGTCAAATGGTCGGGAGGGCGACGGCCCTCCTCGTCGATCTGCCGGTTGATCATGGCCCGGGCGGATGGCGGCTCGCGGACGCCACCGACCATGCCGCTCGCTCAGCACGATCCCTTCTGCGCAACGACCTCGATGATCTCGAGGAGGTGCTGGCCAACGAGGAGGCCACCGTCAAGATCACTGTGGCTGGTCCTCTCACCCTTGCCACGGGCCTACACATGCGCGCCGGGGAGTCGATCCTCGCGGACTCCTCGGCCCTGAACGACGTCACAGCCAGCCTGGCGGAGGGGATCAGCCAGCTTCTGACCGAACTGCGACGCCGGATGCCACGCGTGACCTGGACGATGCAGATCGACGAACCTGCTGCTCCTGTCGTTCTCGCGGGATCCATTCCGACCCAGTCGGGGCTCTATCGGCATCCGGCCATGGAGGCCACCACGGCGACGCGGCTCTGGCAGACGATCGTCAGTGGCTGTGGGCAGGTCTCGGCGGGACTGCACTGTTGTGGCCATCCCATCCCGTGGGCGCCGGCCGGCAAGGCCGGATTCACCACGATGTGGTGCGAGATCACAGACGCGGTGTCACTGGACTCCGCCGCGCAATGGGTGGAGTCAGGTGGACGGCTGGGCATGGGAGTCGTCGACACCATGACGGTCGATCAGGTGCCACCAGTGGATCGCCTCATCGACCGTGTGCTGTGGTTGGCGCGACGCACCCAGGTGGATCCCACCCTGCTGAGGGCAGGGGTGCTGAGCCCTGCCTGCGGGCTCGCCGGCTGGTCCCGTCAATCGGCTGCCGAGGTCTGCCGGACGGTGAGACGGGCAGCTGACCTCGTCGATGAGCAGCTGGATCGAGCAGGCTGAGCAGGTAGGGTTCCGATCGTGGGTTTCTTCACCAATCTCGACCTTGACGGCCAGACGCCGGAGCGCACTCGGCCGCGTGTCGGTGAGAAACAGTGGGCTCCGACTGGAGTCCCGACCACGAAGCGCAAGAAGGTGCAACGAGTTCTCGCACCCATCGCCTTCGTCGTCGCTCTCGCGGTGTTGGTCGGAGTGGGGTACTACTTCTTCCGCATCCTCGTCATGCGCGGGTGACAAGGGTCTTCACGGCATCGCGCTGGTGTCAGATGATGATGTGGAACCCATACTGGGTCGCCAGGGCCAGGAGGTAACACCGAATGAAGAATCCGACGGTGACCCACAGCGAGAACCACCAGAAGTGCATCTTGGTCGTCGCCGCGTAGATGACGACGAGGTAGACCGGCGGGACACCGGTAATGGCCGAGAAGAACAGCAGAGGCATGCCCCATCGCGGGGTCTCGACCACGTGAGCAGCCTTGTCATTCCATCTCCGTAGACGCCACCGCCAGGATCCCTCCGGAACCGGTTTGGGCTCCTTGTGCTTGATCCACTGCGAATTCGATCCGCGTCGGATACCGATGAACATGATCTGTTTGCCAACGCCGTGGCCAAGAGCCAGCCCCAGTGCGACTTCCAGCGGACCCAGGAGTTTTGATCCTAGGGCGCCGACGATGAATAACTCCGAATTGAGCACCGGCACCAAACTGGAAGCCACGCCGAAGGCGAAGGCTGATAGAACCTGGTACCAGAACTGCCAGGTGAGGTAGACCTCCATGTGGCCTCAGTTGGCCAGAGCGGCCATGTGCTGCAGACGATTGAGCTCGGAAGCCAGGAACCCTGGGCCTCCCTGACGTCCGGCAACCAGACAGCGCCCCCTCGATAGTGGGACAGCGGCGATGACGGTGTCACCCCAACCTGGCATCCAGCCAGCCTCGAGCTCAGCGACATGGGAGCGATCCATCGGTGTCAGACGTGCGATGCCCTCAGGAGTGAATTCCGGAGACAGGGCAGTAGAGATGATGACCTGCTCATCGGCATCGAAGAGTGCCGACCAATGAGTGTGGAAGACGACCGGGACGGCACCACAGAGAATCTCGGCGGAATGCTTCGGGTCCTCGGACATCCGATTCAGGGCTGCGATGTCGGACTCAATACTCCAATTCTCCGGATACCTGCTCAGCCACAGCACGTGAACTCCGTCAAGCATGTCGCAGGCCGATACCAAGGTGTCAGGCATCGTGGTCGGAGGAAGGGTCAGCATGAAGTCGTCGACGACGTAGTGATCGCCCTTTTCGACAATCTCAATCGCGGATATGTCGGCATCGGCGGTGCCCATGGCGGTCGCCACCGACCCCAGGGAACCCGGCGTGTCTGGCAGCTGAATACGAATCATGAGCACTCACTCATTGTTGCGGGTGGATCCGACGATCCCAAACTGAATTCGTGTTCCGGCGGGTCATCATCAAGGACGGAGGTGCTCATCTGGCAGTCGTGTCGGCCAGTGGTCCTAGGATAGTCCGAGGGCATTCCCGCCCCCATGCCGCCAACCAGGAGATTCATCGTGGCCCTCACGCCGGATGACGTCGTCCGCCTGGCCGGCCTGGCACGCATCGACCTCACTGACGACGAGACCGCGTATCTGGCTCCTCAGCTTGACGCGATCCTCGACGCCGTGGCCGCAGTGTCAGCCGTCGCCACCGACGACGTGCCACCTACCTCGCACGCTCTGCCGCTGTCCAACGTCTTCCGCGAGGACGTCATCAAGGAGTCGATGTCGGCTGATGACGCCCTGGCCATGGCCCCCCGCAGTGAGGATCAGCGCTTCCGTGTGCCCCGCATCCTGGACGAGGAGGCACAGTGAACGAGCTCGTGACCCTGACCGCCGCCGAACTCGGCGCACGCATTGCGTCCCGCGAGGTCTCCAGCGAGGAGGTCACCCAGGCACACTTGGACCGGATCGGCGAGGTCGACGGCGACGTGCGTGCCTTCCTTCTGGTTGATCACGACGGTGCCCTGGAAACTGCCCGACGGGTTGACTCTCGGATCGCCGACGGTGAGAAGCTCGGTCCGCTGGCCGGTGTGCCGCTGGCCGTGAAGGATCTCTTCTGCACCAAGGGACTGGCCACCACGGCCTCGTCCCGGATGTTGGAGGGATGGATCCCGCCCTATGACTCGACCATCGTCACCCGATGCAAGGACGCCGGCATGGTGATCCTGGGCAAGACGAACCTGGACGAGTTCGCCATGGGATCCTCGACCGAGACCTCTGCCTTCGGCCCCACCCACAACCCGTGGGACCTCGACCGAGTTCCTGGTGGCTCGGGCGGCGGATCTGCCGCCAGCCTGGCTGCTTTCCAGTCCCCGTTGGCTCTCGGTACCGACACCGGAGGGTCCATTCGTCAGCCCGGTGCGGTGACCGGCACCGTCGGCATCAAGCCGACCTACGGGTCGACGTCCCGGTACGGCGTCATCGCGATGGCGTCTTCCCTGGACACCCCCGGACCCTGCGCTCGTACCGTCCTGGATGCGGCCTTGCTGCACCAGGTGATCGGCGGTCATGACTTGATGGACCAGACGACCATCGACCAGCCCACCCCGGTCATCGTCGAGGCTGCGAACCAGCCGGATGTCGCCGGAATGCGGATCGGTGTCGTCACCGAATTCGCCGGTGAGGGGTACGACCCGCAGGTCGAGGCACGCTTCGACGAGGCCGTCGAGATCCTGACGAGTGCGGGAGCCGAGGTCGTCGAGGTCTCCTGCCCCAACTTCGACCTGGCCCTGCCTGCCTACTACCTCATCCAACCCGCTGAGGTCTCCAGCAACCTGGCCCGCTACGACGCCATGCGCTACGGCCTGCGCGTCGATGATGACGGCGAGCACTCCGCCGAGCAGGTCATGCGTGCCACCCGTGGCGCCGGATTCGGTGCCGAGGCCAAGCGTCGCATCATCCTGGGTACGTATGCCTTGTCGGCCGGCTACTACGACGCCTACTACGGCTCGGCCCAGAAGGTCCGCACCCTCATCCAACGTGACTTCGAGAAGGCCTGGAAGACCTGTGACGTGCTCGTCTCCCCGGCCACCCCGACGACGGCATTCCGACTGGGGGAGCGCACGGCCGACCCGATGGCGATGTATCGCTCCGACCTGTGCACCATTCCGGCCAACATGGCCGGCAGCCCTGCTGGGTCCTTCCCGATCGGCCTGTCCGAGACCGACGGGATGCCCGTCGGTATGCAGGTGATGGCCCCGATTATGGCGGATGACCGCGTCTACCGGGTCGGTGCGGCCCTGGAACGGCTGCTGAACGAGAAGTGGGGTGCCCCGCTGCTTGCGAAGGTTCCCGAGCTGAGGGGAGAGGCATGATGACGGACGAGCTGCTGCCCTATGACGAGGTGATGGCTGACTACGAGCCGGTCATCGGACTCGAGGTCCACGTCGAGCTGTCGACGGCGACCAAGATGTTCTGCGGATGTTCTACGGACACCGAGAAGGATCCCAACACCAACGTCTGCCCGGTCTGCCTGGGTCTTCCCGGATCGATGCCGGCCATCAACGGCCACGCCGTCGAGTCGGCCATCCGCATCGGTCTGGCCCTCAACTGCAAGATCGCCGAGTGGTGCCGCATGGCCCGGAAGAACTACTTCTACCCGGACATGACGAAGAATTACCAGACCTCGCAGTACGACGAGCCGATCTGCTACGACGGCTGCCTTGACGTCAAGGTCGACGGCGAGGTCTTCCGTGTCGAGATCGAGCGTGCCCACATGGAGGAGGATGCCGGAAAGTCCCTGCACGTCGGCGGATCCGACGGACGTATTTCCGGTGCCAGCCACTCCCTCATGGACTACAACCGCGCCGGCGTCCCGCTCATCGAGATCGTCACCAGGCCGATCCGTGGACTGGGAGCCAAGGCGCCGCAGGTGGCACGGGCCTACATGGCTCAGCTGCGCGACATCATGATCGCTCTGGGAGTCTCCGAGGCCAAGATGGAACGAGGCAACCTGCGTTGTGATGCCAACGTCTCCCTCATGCCACGCGGTAGCAGCACCTTGGGCACCCGTACTGAGACCAAGAACGTCAACTCGCTGCGCTCGGTCGAAGGAGCCCTGACCTACGAGATCCAGCGTCAGGGATTCGTGTTGGCCGAGGGACGCAAGGTTCGTCAGCAGACCCGGATGTGGCAGGAGAGCGGCGAATACACCATCGCCGGACGCGACAAGTCCGACGCCGAGGACTACCGCTACTTCCCCGAGCCGGACCTGGTTCCGATCGCGCCGTCCCGGGGATGGGTAGAGGAGCTGCGTGCTGGCCTGCCGGAGCTTCCAGCTGCCAAGAGAGCTCGTCTGGCCTCCCAGTGGCAGTTCTCCGAGCTGGAGATGACTGCGGTCGTCAATGCCGGCGCCCTCGACCTCCTTGAGGAGACCGTCAACGCTGGCTGCCAGCCCGCTGCCGCGCGCAAGTGGTGGCTCACCGAGCTGTCCCGTCGTGCCAACGAGGCCGGGGCGGACCTGCCCGAGGTCGGTATGTCCCCGGCCCAGGTCGCCCAACTGCAGAAGCTCGTTGACGACGGCACCCTCACCGACAAGCTGGCCCGTCAGGTCATCGACGGTGTCATCGCTGGCGAGGGAGATCCTCAGCAGGTGGTCGACGGACGCGGTCTCGCCGTCGTCTCCGACGACGCCGCCCTTGGTGCTGCTGTTGACGACGTCATCGCTGCCAACCCACAGATTGCCGAGAAGATCCGTGGTGGCAAGGTCCAGGCGGCCGGTGCCCTCATTGGTCAGGTCATGAAGGCCATGAGGGGTCAGGCAGACGCCAAGCGGGTCAGGGAGCTCATCCTCGAGAAGTTCTCCTGACCCACGCGGTTGAGTTCCTGCGCCCCGGCTCTCACAACGAGTGGTCGGAGCGCATGAACTCGGAGAGGGTGTCCGGCTCACCGAGGACGTCGACCCGGGCGACCGAGGTGCGTCCGGTGAGCAGTAGGAGGATTTCCGAGGGCTTGCCGACGATGGTAACGATGCGGTCACCGGGATGAAGGGTGACGGGGTCCCCCAGTCCGGTCATCTCCGCGCGCACGCCCACCGGGGAGTGACGAGTCAGAGCACGTCCGTACTTACGGATGATCCCTGCCAGTTGAAGCTCGGCGCGGTGGCCCTGTTGTCGGGGTCGCCAGCCGGGCTGGGCCCGAAGCAGATCCTCGTGGTGGATGAAGTACTCCATCGAGTTGGCGGCGGCGTCCATCCCCGGAACGCGGAAGATCGAGAAGCGGTCTGGCCCCTGAGCGAAGCGTGCCACCAGATCCTCGAAGGATCCCGACGCCTCCATTTTGTCCGCACGGGCCTGTGTGACGGCGTCGAAGACGCTGACGGCCATGCCGGGGATGGCCAATGGATCATTCTCCCGGAGCAGGACGTGGGTCAGCAGATCTCGGGCGGTCCATCCCTCGCACAGAGTCGGGGCATCGGGGCCAAGTCGTGACAGGTCTGCAGCCAGTCCGGCTCGTTCGTCTCGTGCAATGGACATTCAGGTCCTCCTTCGAACTATGAGCCCATCTTGCCAGCACCGGTCCGAAACGCGGCGCGGACTCCAGATGTCGGTGGTTCGGTGTTCAATGGGCCCGTGCTGACCGAAGAACCCACTCTCGCCCCCGACGTCGCAGCGCGCCTGCGACGCAATGACGCCGGTCTGGTACCTGCCGTGGTCCAGGACGCCACGACCGGGGACGTCCTCATGATGGCTTGGATGGACGATGTTGCCCTGGCCCGCACCCTGACCACCCGTCGTGCGACCTACTGGTCCCGGTCGCGTCAGGAGTACTGGGTCAAGGGGGAGACCTCCGACCACACCCAGCACGTTCGTTCGGTTCAACTCGACTGTGACGGCGACACCCTGCTACTTCGCGTCGACCAGGTCGGAGGGGCATGCCACACCGGTGACCACACCTGTTTCGACGCCGATGTGCTCCTGGACGAGGTGGCCGAGTGATGATCGACGTCACCCCATCACGTGAGGAGTTCGCTGCCCTGGCGGAGGAGCATACTGTCGTCTCGGTGCGGACCAAACTGATCTGCGATGACGACACCCCGATTGGTCTCTACCAGCATCTCTGCGGGGACCGACGACTGACCTTCCTGCTGGAGTCCGCGGAGTCGGGCATCTGGTCGCGGTGGTCCTTCATCGGGGTCATTACTCGCTGCGCCCTGACGTCCGACGGGCGTTCGGTGGAGTGGATCGGCGAACCGCCTGCGGGTTTGACGGTCAGTGATGACCCGCTCGGCGCCCTCAAGGAGGCCCTGGCCGCCCTGAATACCCCGGCAGAGTCTGGCCTTCCACCCTTGACGAGCGGTTTTGTTGGATATATCGGATACGACATGGTTCGTCGTCTGGAGGATATCGGCGACGATCTCGTCGATGATCTGGACCTCCCGGTGGCATGCCTCATGCTCGCCGGGGAGATGGCGGTCCTCGACCACCAACGCGGTGAGCTGTGGCTCATCTCCAACCAGGTGGTGGACGGAACCGATCTCGATGAGGCTTACGACGACGCGGTTGACGCCCTCGAGGCGATGGTGACGAGGTTGGCCGAGCCGCGGGAGGTGCTGACGGCCCGTGCCGTGGACCGCGCCGCGAGTCAGGTACATCGTCAACGCACGCCCAAAAAGTTCAGCGAGATGGTCGACACCGCCATCGAGCGCATTCGCGACGGTGACATCTTCCAAGTCGTCCCCAGCCAGCGCTTCGACGTCGAGACCGAGGCCGATGCCCTCGACATCTACCGTCAGCTGCGTCGCACCAATCCCAGTCCCTACCTCTACCTGCTGCGGTTACCTGGATTCGACGTCATCGGATCCTCCCCGGAGGCTCTGGTGACGGTGGCAGACGGTGTCGCGACGACTCACCCCATTGCCGGTACCCGCCCGCGCGGACGCACTGCGGCCGAGGATAGGGCCATGGAGGACGAGCTGCTGGCCGACCCCAAGGAGCGCTCCGAGCACACCATGCTCGTCGATCTGGGACGCAACGACCTGGGCCGGGTCTGCGTGCCCGGAACTGTCAACGTCACCGAGTTCATGCACGTGGGGCGATATTCCCACGTCATGCACCTGGAGGCGGCGGTGACCGGACAGATCGTTGACGGCCTGGACGCCGTCGACGTGACGATGTCGTGTTTCCCGGCTGGCACCCTGTCCGGGGCACCGAAGATTTCCGCCATGCGGATCATCGAGGAGCTCGAGACCACCCGACGTGGCGTCTACGGTGGCGTCGTCGGGTACTTCGATCTGCACGGCAATTCGGACTGTGCCATTGCCATCCGGACTGCCGTCCTCAAGGATCAGGTTGCCCATGTGCAGGCCGGAGCCGGAATCGTGTTGGACTCGGTCGGAGCCAAGGAGAACGCTGAGTGCCAGAACAAGGCGGCGGCCGTTATCCAGGCGATTCAAGATGCGGGAACCCTGCATCCCCTGCGGGAGGACGCACAGTGAGGACTCCAATCCCAGTCGTGTGGCGAGTGGTTCTTGCCGCCTACCCGATCCTGGCTGCCATCCTCGTCAGCGTCGCATCCAGGCGAACCTGGATGGAGCGTGCCGGAATTGGACTGACAGGTGCTGACGTCACGGGAGGATTGATCACGGCGACCGTCCTCATGCTCGTCATCACGGTGGCCCTCCTCCTCGTCGTCAAGACGGTCGGTCGTCGCGTCACCGGAATCGTGCAGGCCTTGGTCGGCGTCGGGATCGCGGCTGTCGTCCTCACCCACCGCAGTGCGTCGCCACATCAGTGGGCTGCCAAGGGGGTCGACGCCGGAGCGCCGCAGATGACCGTCACGCCATGGCCATGGGTGTGTCTGGTGGCCGGAGCCCTGACGATTGTCACCGGCGCCGGGGTGGCGGCCTTCGCCGACCGTTGGCCCAGCCGTTCGGCCCGTCGTACCGGAGAACTGGTCGGCGACTCGCGATCCGCGTGGGATGCCCTGGACAGGGGAGAGGATCCCACCCTGGCGGATTTCCGGACTCAACCAGTGGCCCGGTCGCAGGCAGAACCTGAGTCGTCGGAATCGAATTCTGACGAGTCGGCCCACGAGGGCGGGAATGGCTCACACAATGGTCGGTAGGCCCGCGCCGACGGCCAATCAGAGTAGGATCATTACTGGATTCGCCGCGTTGCGGGTATCCGACGGCACCCCTGACCAGCTCGGGGAGTCCACCCGCATCATCGACCAGCTGCGTGGAATAAGCCGCGCCTGACCACCGGAGGGAACACCATGAGCGTTGATCGCGCCACTCGTCAGTACAAGCACGGTGGGAGCCCCGCGAACTGGGCGGGTTCGATCGTCGCCCTCATTGGCTTCATCGTCGCCACCGTCGGTGCCATGTCTGGCCCCAGCTGGATCACCTGCATCGTCGGCGCTGCTCTCGTCGTTCTTGGCGGTGTCGTCACCCTGGTGATGCGCGCCATGGGTTATGGCGGAGCACGCTGAATGTCGCCCACCGTTACCGGAACAATTCTTGACGAGATCATCGCTGGTGTTCTCGAGGATCTCCACGAGCGCCAGCTCATGGTCACCTCGGACAACCTTCGCGAGGCCATCGACCTCGTCACACCCGCAATTGACCCCGTTCCTCGGCTGACCGCTCCTGGTCTGTCGGTCATCTCCGAGGTCAAGAGGTCTAGTCCGTCGAAGGGACACCTCGCGCCGATTGGCGATCCTGCTGCGCTGGCCGATCAGTACCGGGTTGGCGGGGCAGCCGCCGTCAGTGTTCTCACCGAGGAGCGTCGTTTCCAGGGATCCCTCGCCGACCTCGACGCGGTGCGGGAAAAGGTCGATATTCCGATTCTCCGTAAGGACTTCGTCGTCACCGAGTACCAGGTGCTCGAGGCCCGTGCTCACGGCGCCGATCTCGTCCTCCTCATCGTCGCTGCTCTGCCCGACGACGAGTTGCGACGCCTTTACGATCTTGCGACCGAGCTGGGCATGACCCCTATGGTCGAGGTTCACACCCCACAGGAGGCTGCTCGGGCAGCGACCCTTGACGCCCGAGTCATCGGGGTGAACGCCCGTAATCTTAAGACCCTCGAAGTCGACAGGGCCATCTTCGGCACCCTTCTTGGCGAATTGCCGGAGAATGCCGTCAAGGTGGCTGAGTCTGGAATCCTCTGCGTGGACGACGCCGTCGAGGCCCACGAATGTGGTGCCGATGCGGTGCTGGTGGGGGAGATGCTGGTTCGCCACGGTGAACCAGCCCAGGTGCTGCGTGAGATCCATCGCGCCACCGTCTGACCACGCCTGACATCCAACGGAAAGGACGACCATGTCCGCACGAGACCTGCCCGACGTCCACGGCCATTTCGACGCCTTCGGTGGCCGCTTCGTCCCGGAGGCACTTCAGGCTGCCCTCAACCAGCTTGAGAAGACCTTTGAGGCCGCCCTCGCTGACCCCGACTTCGACGCCGAGCTGGATGCACTGCGTCGTGACTACGCGGGACGCCCCTCCCCACTGACGGAGGCCCCCCGGTTCTCCGAGTACGTGGCCGAGCAGACCGGCCGCGAGGTGCGGGTCCTGCTCAAGCGTGAGGACCTCAACCACACCGGCTCGCACAAGATCAACAACGTGCTGGGGCAAGCGTTGCTGACCCGACGAATGGGCAAGCACCGCCTCATCGCCGAGACCGGTGCAGGTCAACACGGGGTGGCGACGGCCACCGTCGCCGCCATGATGGGCATGGAATGCCGGGTGTACATGGGCCAGGTCGACACCGAGCGTCAGGCTCTCAACGTCGCTCGTATGCAACTCCTGGGCGCTGAGGTCTTCGCCGTGGAAGCTGGCTCTCGTACCCTCAAGGACGCCATGAACGAGGCCATGCGCGACTGGGTCGCCCACGTTGACGACACCCATTACCTCATCGGCACCGCGTCTGGCCCGCATCCCTTCCCCAAGTTGGTGCGCGAGTTCCAGCGAGTCATCTCCGCTGAGGCGCGTCAGCAGTGTCTCGACCGCGCAGGGCGACTTCCGGACGCGGTTTGTGCCTGTGTTGGCGGCGGATCCAACGCCATCGGCTCCTTCGCCCAGTTCATCGATGACCCCGAGGTTCGCCTCTACGGATTCGAGGCTGGCGGTGACGGCCTCGAGACCGGACGTCACGCCGCGTCGATCACCGGAGGTTCGGTCGGCGTGCTGCACGGCACTCGCACCTACATCTTGCAGGACGCGGACGGTCAGACGATGGAGTCCCATTCTATCTCGGCCGGCCTGGACTACCCCGGTGTCGGTCCCGAGCACTCCTGGTTGGCCGCCAACAAGCGAGCCACCTATCTTCCCGTGAACGACCGCGACGCCATGAAGGCTCTGCGCACCCTCACCCAGACCGAGGGCATCATGCCCGCCATTGAGTCGGCTCACGCCGTGGCCGGCGTGCTGCGGATCGTCAAGGATCTGCCGGACCACGGCGGTGAGCCGCCGATCGTCATCGTCACCGTGTCGGGACGAGGGGACAAGGACGTCGACACCGCCCTCACCTGGTTCGACATCGACGGCAGTGTTGACGCCACCACCGGAGGTATGGAATGACCAGAAGTGCGAGTGCCTACCTGAAGGCCCGTGAGGAGAATCGTCCGGCCCTGGTTGGTTTCCTGCCGGTGGGGCACCCTTCGGTACCCGATTCTATCGACGCCATGAAGGCTCTCACGACCGGTACGACTGGTATCGGCGTCGATCTCGTCGAGATCGGGATGCCCTATTCCGACCCCATGATGGACGGGACCGTCATCCAGCACGCCACCACTCGAGCACTCGAGGGCGGGGTGCGCACTCGTGACACCCTGCTCGCTGCTGAGGCGGTGGCCGACACCGGCACCCCGTGTGTCGTCATGACCTACTGGAATCTCGTCGAGCACTACGGGGTTGACGCGTATGCCCGAGATCTGGCATCGGCCGGCGGGGCCGGGCTCATCACCCCTGACCTCACTCCTGACGAGGCGGAGGAGTGGATGGCGGCGTCGGAGGCCCATGGTCTGGACCGAGTCTTCCTGGTCGCCCCGTCCTCGACCGACGAGAGGCTGGCCTCCACCGTCGCCGCCTGCCGTGGCTGGGTCTACGCCACCTCCGTCATGGGGGTGACGGGAACTCGCGCCCAGACCTCCTCGGCCGCCCCCGAATTGGTGGCTCGCGTCAAGGCCGTCAATTCCGAGATTCCCGTCGGTGTCGGTCTGGGCGTCTCCAACGGTGACCAAGCAGCTGAGGTTGGTTCCTTCGCCGACGGTGTCATCGTCGGGTCCGCTCTTGTCCGCGCCCTCGTCGAGGCGGAGGAGCAGGGGGAGACTGCACACGTCGGTATCGACCGGATGCGCACCATCGTCGATGACCTGGTGTCCGGAGTGCGGCGGGCGCGACTCCAGTGAACCTGCTGTCGATCCCCAGCCCATCGGTCGAGGCCTTTCACCTCGGACCGCTGACGATTCACATTTACGCCCTGTGCATTCTGGCCGGAATCGTCATTGCCTACACCAGTGGCGAGCGTCGCTACCTCTCTCGAGGTGGTAAGCAGGAGCACTTCGAGGAGTTATGTGCCCTCGCGGTCGTCGCTGGCATCATCGGTGGGCGCCTGTACCACGTCATCACAGACCATCAGCTCTACTTCGGTCCCGGCCGTACCTGGTACCACTGCTTCTACATCTGGGAAGGCGGGCTCGGCATCTGGGGCGCCATCGCCCTGGGAGGCCTGGCGATCTGGCGGTACTGCCGCCACAAGGGGATCATGTTCGCCTCGGTGGCCGATTCCCTGGCACCGGGCATCCTGGCCGCTCAGGCCATCGGACGTCTCGGGAACTGGTTCAACCAGGAGCTCTTCGGCCGCCCGACGACCTTGCCATGGGGACTTGAGATCGACCTCGCCCATCGACCGGCGGGGTATCTGCAGTACGCAACCTTTCATCCCACCTTCTTGTACGAGTTGGTGTGGAGCTTGGCAGGGGCGGCGTTCCTGGTCTGGGCGGATCGTCGCTGGAAGCTCGACCATGGCCGTTTGTTCACCCTTTATGTCGTGGTCTACACCTTTGGTCGTTTCTGGGTGGAGCGGCTGCGCATCGATCCGGCCCATCACGTGGGACAATGGCGACTCAACGACGTCACCGCCCTGGTCGTCCTCACCGGCGCGGTCGTCATTCTGATCATCCTGCAGCGCCGGCATGGCAAGGATGACGAGCACAGCGGTCGCCCAGCAGCTCAAGCCCAGTGATTCTGCCGCGATGAGCCCACAACCCGGACAAATGTGTCAAGGCGTGGTCATCGTGTGACAGTCTGTCCCCGGGTCGGGTGTGGCTGCGCAATCGCAGCACACCTGTCTCCGTCGAAAGGAGTACCGATGATCTTCGGCCATCGCCCCCGACAGGGCCTCTACGACCCCCAGTTCGAGCACGATGCCTGCGGCGTGGCCTTCGTGGCCACCATGACAGGTGTGGCCAGCCACGAGATCGTCGAGCAAGGACTTGAGGCACTGCGCAATCTTGACCACCGTGGTGCCACTGGCGCTGATCCGGCCGCTGGCGACGGCGCAGGCATTCTCCTCCAGGTTCCGGACGCCTTCCTGCGACGGGTAGCCGGAATCCGCCTCCCGGAACCTGGGGCCTACGCCGTTGGCCTGGCGTTCATGCCCGTTGACGAGGCCAAACGTGCCCGCGCCCGCGCTGCCATCGAGCTCATCGCTGCGGACGAGGGCATCGAGGTGCTGGGATGGCGTGAGGTCCCGGTCCACACCCACACCCTTTCCAAGGTGTCCTTGGGCACCATGCCCCATTTCGAGCATCTCCTCATTCGTGCCCGTGACGGTCGTATTGGCATGGATCTGGAGCGGCTGGCCTTCGTGTTGCGGCGACGTGCCCAGCACGAGGCCGGGGTCTACTTCGCCTCTCTGTCCTCGCGGACCCTGGTCTACAAGGGGATGCTGACGACTAACCAGCTCGAGGAGGTCTTCCCCGAGCTCCACGACGCCGACCTGTCCAGCGCACTGGCCCTGGTCCACTCCCGGTTTTCGACGAACACCTTCCCGGCCTGGGAGTTGGCCCACCCGTACCGACTCATCGCCCACAACGGCGAGATCAACACGGTGCGCGGCAACCGCAACTGGATGCAGGCTCGTGAGGCCTTGCTGAAGTCCGACCTCATCCCAGGTGACCTGGCTCGGCTGTACCCCATTTGCACCCCGACCGGATCGGACTCGGCCTCCTTCGATGAGGTGCTCGAGTTGCTCCACCTGGGAGGACGCTCCCTGCCGCACGCCGTCCTCATGATGATTCCCGAGGCGTGGCAGAAGAACACCGAGATGACTCAGGAGCTGCGCGACTTCTACGAGTTCCACTCCTTCCTCATGGAGCCCTGGGACGGTCCGGCCTGCGTCACCTTCACCGATGGCAATCAGATCGGCGCAGTGCTTGACCGCAACGGTCTGCGTCCCGCCCGGTACTGGGTGACCGATGACGGACTGGTCGTCTTCGCGTCCGAGTCCGGTGTGCTCGACCTGCCGGCGGCCCACGTCGTCGAGAAGGGACGCCTCAAGCCCGGACGTATGTTCCTCGCCGATCTCTCGGAGCATCGCGTCGTTGACGATGCCGAGATCAAGACCCGACTGGCTTCTGCCAAGCCCTATGGAGAGTGGCTCGATCAGGGTCGCATCGACCTCGACGACCTGCCCGAGCGCACCCACATCGTTCACTCCCACGCGTCCGTCACCCGTCGTCAGCAGCTCTTCGGCTACACCTCCGAGGAGCTCAAGATGCTCATTGCCCCGATGGCGAACCAGGGGGCAGAGGCCACGGGAGCCATGGGTTCCGACACTCCGCTGGCTGTTCTGTCGAATCGGCCACAAATGTTGTGGGACTACTTCAGTCAGCTTTTCGCCCAGGTGACGAACCCGCCGCTGGACGCCGTTCGTGAGGAACTCGTCACCTCCCTGACAGGTACCATCGGTCCCGAGGCCAACCTGCTTGAACCCGGACCGGAGTCCTGCCGTCAGGTGGTCGTCAGATACCCGATCATCGACTCCGACCAGCTCGCCAAGATCGTCCACATCGATGCCGACGGTGAGCACCCGGACCGCAGGACCCATGTCGTCCGGGGACTCTTCTCCGTCGAGGAAGGCGGTGACGGGTTGCGACGTCGCATCGAGGAGATCCGGGCCGAGGTTTCCGAGGCCATCGCCGATGGAGCCACCATCATCGTGCTCTCGGACCGTCACGCTACCCGTGAGCTGGCCCCGATCCCGTCCCTGCTGCTCACCTCCGCCATCCACCACCATCTGGTTCGCGAGAAGACGCGTACCCAGGCCGGACTGGTCGTGGAGGCCGGTGACGTCCGAGAGGTCCACCACGTCGCACTTCTCATGGGCTATGGAGCCTCGGCGGTCAACCCCTACCTGCTCTTCGAGTCGGCTGAGGACATGGCCCGCCACGAGGTGTGGGTCTCGGCTGACCCTGAGATCGCCATCCACAACGTCTACAAGGCCCTCGGCAAAGGTGTCCTCAAGACGATGAGCAAGATGGGCGTCTCTACCATCCCCTCGTACACCGGTGCCCAGATCTTCGAAGCCACCGGCCTGTCCCAGGAGTTCATCGACGAGTACTTCACCGGGACGACCAGCCGTATCGAGGGAATCGGACTGACCGAGATCGCCGACGAGATCCTTGCTCGTCACCTCAGCGCCTACCCCGAAACCGGTGTACGTCTCGCCCACCGCACCCTCAAGCCCGGCGGTCACTACCAGTGGCGTCGGGAGGGAGAGGAACACCTCGTAGACCCGGAGTCGATCTTCCGGCTCCAGCTGGCGGCTCGCACCAACGACTACGCCCAGTTCCGCCGCTACACCGACCACATCAACGACAACTCCAGCCGACTCATGACCCTGCGGTCCCTGCTGGAGTTCCGCCACGATCGTCCGGCCGTGCCGCTGGAGGAGGTCGAGCCGGCCAGCGAGATCGTCAGGAGATTCTCCACCGGCGCCATGAGTTATGGCTCGATCTCCATGGAGGCCCACCAGACCCTGGCCATTGCCATGAACCGGATCGGCGGCAAGTCGAACACCGGTGAGGGTGGCGAGGATCCCGAGCGTCTCCACGATCCGGAGCGTCGATCGGCCATCAAGCAGGTGGCTTCCGGACGATTCGGCGTGACGAGCGAGTACCTTGTCAATGCCGATGACATCCAGATCAAGATGGCCCAGGGAGCCAAGCCCGGTGAGGGTGGCCAGCTCCCCGGACCGAAGGTCTACCCGTGGGTTGCGAAGACTCGCCACTCGACCCCAGGTGTCGGGCTCATCTCCCCGCCGCCTCACCACGACATCTACTCGATCGAGGATCTCAAGCAGCTCATCCACGACCTCAAGTGCGCCAATCCGCGGGCCCGGGTTCACGTCAAGTTGGTTGCCGAGACCGGAGTCGGCACGGTTGCTGCCGGTGTCTCGAAGGCCAAGGCCGACGTCGTGCTTATCTCGGGCCACGACGGCGGAACCGGCGCGGCTCCGCTGACCTCGATCAAGCACGCCGGTGGTCCCTGGGAGCTCGGCCTGGCCGAGGCCCAGCAGACCCTGCTTCTTAATGGCCTGCGGGATCGTATCGTCGTGCAGTGCGACGGTCAGCTCAAGACCGGACGAGACGTCGTCATCGCCGCCCTGCTGGGCGCCGAGGAATTCGGGTTCGCAACCACGGCGCTCATCGTCGAGGGATGCGTCATGATGCGCAAGTGCCACACCGACACCTGCCCGGTTGGCGTGGCGACCCAGAACCCTGAGCTACGCAAGAAGTTCGCCGGGGACCCTGACCACGTCGTCAACTTCATGATGATGATGGCCGAGCAGACTCGCGAGATCCTCGCCGAGCTGGGATTCCGCTCCATCGACGAAGCCGTGGGCCATGTCGAGGTCCTCGATACCCGTAAGGCCATCACCCACTGGAAGGCCAAGGGCCTCGACCTCTTACCGATCCTGCACCAGGTGGAACTGCCGGAGGGCACCCCGCTGCACCATGTCTGCGACCAGGACCACGACCTGGCTACGAGCCTGGACATGAAGCTCATCGACATGTGTGCCGATGCCCTCACCGACGGCACCCCGATTCGACGGGAGATCAGCATCCGCAACGTCGATCGCACGGTCGGCACGATGCTCGGCAGCCGGGTGACGGTGGCGACGAATGGCACGGGGCTTCCCGACAACACCATTGATCTCACCTTCACCGGTACCGCTGGTCAGAGCTTTGGTGCCTTCGTGCCACGCGGTATGACGATGAGGCTCGTCGGAGACGCCAACGACTACGTCGGCAAGGGATTGTCCGGTGGCCGGGTGATCGTCGCCCCGGCCCCGCAGGTGCCCTTCCGTCCCCGTGATCAGATCATCGCCGGAAACGTCGTCGGTTACGGCGCTACTTCCGGGCAGATCCTGCTGCGCGGCCAGGCGGGTGAGAGATTCTGTGTGCGCAACTCCGGAGCCACAGCGGTGGTCGAGGGGGTTGGCGACCACGGTTGTGAGTACATGACCGGGGGAGAGGCGCTCGTCCTCGGCTCCACCGGACGCAACTTCGCCGCCGGCATGTCGGGCGGGGTGGCATGGGTCCGCAATCTCGACGCCGACCGGCTCAACCCGGAGATGGTTGACGCCCTGCCGATGGAAGAGGCAGACGTCGATCGCGTCATCGAGCTGCTGACGCTGCACCAGACCGAGACCGGATCGACCCTCGCCGGAGAGATCCTGGCCGAAGGCCCGGAGTACATCCGAAACTCTTTCACCAAGGTGCAGCCGCGTGACTACGCCAAGATGATGAAGGCCATGGTCGAGGCCGAGGAACGCGGACTGGACGACAACGAGACGACCGAACTTCTCATGGAGGTGTCCCATGGCTGATCTGCACGGTTTCATGAAGGTGCCGCGACAGGAGGCAGAGCGTCGTCGGGTCGAGGAGCGCATCCATGACTGGAAGGAGGTCTACCCCGGAGGCCCCGGCCACGCCCTGTTGCCGATCATCACTGATCAGGCCAGTCGGTGCATGGACTGTGGTGTGCCGTTCTGCCACACCGGGTGCCCGCTGGGCAACCTCATCCCGGACTGGAACGACCTCATCTGGCGTGACGAGTGGCGCGAGGCACTGGAGTCTCTGCTGGCGACCAACAACTTCCCGGAGTTCACCGGTCGCCTGTGTCCGGCCCCCTGCGAGACTGCCTGCGTTGAGGGAATCAACCGTGACCCGGTGACGATCAAGAACGTCGAGGTCGCGATCATCGACAAGGCGTGGGAGGACCGTCGCGTCATTCCCATTGTCCCCGAGTGGCACTCCCTCAAGACGGCCGCCGTCGTCGGGTCCGGTCCTGCCGGTCTGGCAGCAGCCCAGCAGCTCACCCGCGCCGGCCACACCGTCGTTGTCTACGAGCGGGACGACGCCATTGGCGGCCTGCTGCGCTACGGCATCCCGGACTTCAAGATGGAGAAGTCGGTCCTGGATCGTCGTATCAAACAGATGGTGCTGGAAGGCACCGTCTTCAAGACGAACATCGAGATCGGCGTGGACATCACCGGCGAGCAGCTGCGCGAGCGGTTCGACGCCGTCGTCCTGGCCACCGGTGCCACCGTGCCGCGCATGCTGGACGCCCCGGGGATCGAGCTCGACGGTGTCTGTTACGCCATGGATTACCTCACCCAGCAGAACAAGGTGCTGGCTGGGATCGATGTTCCCGACCAGGTCCGCGCCGACGACAAGCACGTCGTCATCATCGGTGGGGGAGACACCGCCAATGACTGTGTTGGCACTGCGGTGCGTCAGGGGGCGGCATCGATCACCCAGCTGCAGTACAACCCCGAACCGCCGAAGGATCGTCCGGCCAATCAGCCGTGGCCGACCTATCCGCTCATCCTGCGTGTCTCCAGCTCTAATGAGGAGGGCGGCGAACGGATCTACTCGACCAACACCGTCGAGATCGTCAGCGATGACGGGGGCCACGTCAAGGCCGTCCGAGTGGTCTCGGGCCATCGTGACGAAAACCGGGTCTTCATCGCTGACGAGGGCAGTGAGCACGACCTTCCGGCCGATCTGGTCATCTTCGCGATGGGATTCGCCCACCCCGAGCATGATGGGGTCGTCCAGGAACTTGGACTGGAACTCGACGGTCGCGGAAACATCGTCCGGAACGACGCCTACGAGACCAACGTCCCCGGAGTCTTCGCCTGTGGTGACGCGGGTCGTGGTCAGTCCCTGGTGGTCTGGGCCATTGCGGAGGGACGGGCGGCGGCCAACGGTGTCGACGCGTATCTCATGGGTTCGCGGTCAGTGCTGCCGAAGCCGGTCAGACCCTCTGATCGCCAGATGATGGTCTGATCTCGACGGGAATGGAGCCTTGTGAGTTCGACAGGAGATACCGGGTGGGAGGAGACTGCTGGGATGAACGATGATCAGCAGGATCTCGATTCGGCGATTCATCACGCCAGGGTGCTGACGTGGGTGTGCGTCGCCCTTTTCGTGGTGCTTGACGTCGTCGGGCTGACGGCATCGAGCCAGAGCGATCCGCGCTTCGTGCTGGGCGCCTTCGGTGGGGCTGCATCCTTCCTGGGCATCATCGGCGCCGGGGTCTGGTGGGCCTATCTGGCCTCCCAGCGCAGGGCTCGGTCCTTGGATGACCGTCTCGATCACGAGCTTGGTATGGAGGACGAGCACGACGACCGTCGTGAACCACCCTCCGTCTAGTGTTCCGCTATGAATGACGCCCTGCGACGCAGAACCGTGTTGGGCGCCTCGATAGGCGCGATCATGGCCGCACCCCTGGCTGCCAGAGTCACCCGCGCCACGGCCTCCGGACATGGCCGACTTCACCATTCACCTCGTGGGGGCAGCAGCCTCGTGTCATGTCGAGGTGAAAAACCTCGATGGACACGTCCGCCGTTTCGCCACCACACCGAAGACCTGGTCCCGGGATGTCACCTTGTCGACCCTCTCCTGTCGCTTTGCAGCGCGCTCTGGTTCCGGGAGATGGCGCTGGATCGTCAGAGGTGACACCTCTGAGGTGTGGATCCTCCATGACGACAACTGCGAGGACCCGGCGACCTACGGCCGTGCCCTTTCAGTCCCCTCCTCAGCAGCGCGAGGGAACAGGATGAACGTCGATTGGCTGGCCAAGGCCTTCGGCTGGATCGTGACTCGTGGCCAGACCCCACTCGGCGGAGAAGCTGTCTCGCCAGCGGACCTGCTGTCGGTGCGGAGGGGTCGAGACCTCGACGTCTTCGACACCCGGCGCAACCTCTTCACGAGGAACTTTGACGACGAGTTCTTCCACGACAATCCCGAGATCATGATCGAGACCGTCGACGGGCAGATGTCTGACGGTCAATACTGGCTGAGTCTGGGAGCTGTGCGTCGGCTCTGGGACATCAGGGTCGTCCGCGTCGGCGGCCAGCTGCTCGCCCTGCAGCGGATTCACGTCGGGTATGACTCTTTGGTCACCAGTGGCGATGCCGAGTCCCTCGGCTTCGACAAGGGAAAACTCTCCGAGATCGGTACCTGGATTAATGACCAGGTGAAGCGTGGTTTCTCTGGTACGAGCGTGCTGGTAACCCGTCATGGTCAGGTCGCGTGGCGTCACCACGCGGGTCAGGCCCTCAAGTACTCCACCAAGGTGGTTGGCGGCTCGGTCCGTCCGGCCCACCTCCTCCCGGCCACCCAGCAAATTCCGGTGACGACGTCCACCCAGTTCGACATCGCCTCGAACACCAAGATGTATGCCGCCAATCTGGCCCTACAGATGCTCGTCAGTCAGGGACGCATTGATATGTCGAGACGGGTGTGCACCCTGCCTGGCTGGCAGGCCTTCCGAGACGAATCAACGGTCTACACGGGGTCGTGGACCGTAGGCGGATCAGGCGGTATCAAGGACAGGTACACCGGGAAGGACACCATCCGACTTATTGATCTCATGCATCACCGGGGCGGACTCATTCCGGATCCCCAGTACCCCAATGCCGAGGTCGCGGGCGATCTCTACCTGCAGAACCTTGACGATGTCGCGAATCGGGCGGAGGCGATTGACCGCATCTGTCGCACCCCGCTCATGCACGCTCCGCGCACCGAGCGGGCCTACAGCGACGTCGACTACATGATCCTCGGCCTCGTCGTCGAGCAGATCGTCGGTCAGCCACTGCATCAGTACCTTCAGGACGGGGTCTACCGGAGCCTCGGCCTGAGGCACACCGGATTCCGCCCGCTGGATCAGGGGGAGTCGCGCACGCTCATCGCCGCGACCGAACTCAATGGCAACACCCGTGACGGGAATGTCGATTTCGGTATCCTCCCCGATGGTCAGCCTGCTTTCATCCGTACCGAGACGGTGTGGGGCCGAGTCCAGGACGAGAAGGCCTTCTACACCATGTCCGGGGTCTCCGGACATGCCGGATTGTTCTCCACCGCGGACGACCTTGGGGTGTTGCTGCAGCTGATGTCCAACGAGGGCATCTATGACGGTCGGGAGTACTTCCGTCCCGACGTCCTGCGACATGTCCTCGTTCCTGACGATGACGACGCCACATATGGTCTGGGATGGCGCACGAACAAGTACTACTACTTCCACGGCGGGCCGAGCGTCGCCGCCTTCGGCCACACCGGGTGGACCGGAACGATCACGATGGTCGACCCGGTCCGGGACATCCAGATCGTCCTGTTGACGAACATGCGTCACAGTCCGGTCGTCGAACCACCGAATGGATTCGCCGCCGGTGCCTTCCCCCTGGCTGATTACGTCGGGCTCATCTCACAGGTGTACTCGGCCTTGTCCGAGGATGATCGGATTGCGCAGGTCACGGTTCCCGAGCGGTCCGCAGCGCATACTTCTACCCCGTCACCGACGAATCGTCCCGGCTCAGGGACATCTGATGGTCACCCGCGCGGTCTCCCGCATACCGGTGCATGATCCGGCTCAACACATGACACTGCGGCCCGGCTTGGAGGCCGGGCCGCAGCAGGTGCTCAGGGCCACTCGTCACTTGAGTTCGCGGTGGGGTGAGGTCTCCTGAGAGGTCGCGGGGGAATCGACGACCTCACCCTCGATGAGGGTATTGCGTGGATCTCGCCGTACTGCCGAGGAAATGGAGTTCGTGATCTTGTGGACACTCACTGCGATGGCGATGTTGGCAACGCCGTAGAGCAGGACGCCGATGGCCAGCAGCCAGCTCATGGCCACCACGCCGAATCCGGGGTGGACGAGGATGACGATGCCCAGCGCGAACAGTCCGATGCCGCCGCCGAGCATCCAGGCCCAGGCCTTCTCGGTGACGAACCTCATCGGCAGGGCAAAACCGGTCGCCGCAACGCCGAGGAGAACCAGCCAAACTCCGATGAGGATGGCGATGACGTGGAGTGAGAATCCAGGGTGGACGATGAGGACGAGGCCAATGATGATGCCGATAATGCCCCAAGCTCTCATGAACCCGGTGCCAACCATGCCGCGAAGAGCCTGAGCATTGATGAGAGTCATGACGGAGTCGACGATGGCGTAGACACCGACGATCACCACGAGGGCCTCCATGGTCTGGTGGGACCAGACGACAGCCATCACCGCCGCGATGATCGCGAGGATCCCCTTCGTGAGGGGAATCCACCAAATTGACTTCCAGGTCTTTGTCAGGGTCTGTGACGACATGACTCAAGTCTACGTGAGGACCTCAGGTCCGGTGAGTGCTGACTGCCGTTCGGGTGCTGGTCAGGTGGGTTTCAAGATCGTCCATGCACAGCTGAGCGACCCTGGCGAAGAGGAAGTCGATGACGGCCAACTGAGACATTCGGCTAGACATTGCTCCGGCCCGGACCTGGGTTTCGCGGGCTGGGGTGACGAGAACGTGATCCGACAGCTGCGCGACGGGGGACTGGGGCACTCCCGTCATGGCGACCGTCGTGGCACCGTGGGCCCGAGCCACGGTGAGAGCCTCGACGACTTCCTGGGTGCTACCGCTGAACGAGATTCCCACGGCGACGCACGCCTGTCCGCACAGTGCGGCATGGACGAGTTGGATGTGGGTGTCGTTGTGATGTTGGCAGACCAGACCGATGCGTTCCAGCTTCTGGGAGAGATCGTCGGCCACGAGCCCGCTGGAACCGACTCCGAAGAGGACGGTCCGCGGCGCGATGGAGATGGCGCTGGCCACGGCTTCGAGCTCTTCCGGGTCCACCGAGCGGGCGGTGTCCTCAATGGTGCGAGCCTCATGGAAGGCGATCTTGGAGATCATCTGTTCCAAGGTGTCGTCAAGCGAGATGGTGCCCTCGGCCACCGACGAGCGCTCCATCTCAATGCTGCGGCGAGACAGGTCACGGGCAAGCTCGGCACGCAATTCGCGATAACCCTTGAGCCCAAGGGCACGACAGAAGCGCACCACGGATGCAGGGGATACTCCGGCAGCCTCGGCGAGCTGGCTGGTTGATGCTTCGAGCGCCCAGTCCGGTTCAGCAAGGACCACTGCGGCAACCTGCGCCTCTGCCGGGCGCATGGTGGACCTGGCCATGTCAATGCGGGGCAACAGGCTGCCAGCCATATGAAAAGTCCTTCCATAAGTAGCAATTCTCGTGTAATATTGTTTCACACCGTCTGAACTGTTTGGTCCTGCTGCGGACCGTGGAAACACAGTGTGGTCTATGTGGCCCACACGGTTGTACAGAGGGCGTGGTTTCAAGACATGGAACCACGAAGTTTCGTCGTCGCAGGAGGCGAGTCCATGGACCATCTCACTAGGCTCACCACCACGGAGGGTCGGAATCCGGTCAGTGAGGGTCTTGACCAGCTGACGACCCTCGAGGTGCTTCGCGTCATGAATGATGAGGACCACCGTGTTCCTGATGCCGTCGCCCGGCAGCTTCCTGCCATTGCGGCGATCGTCGAGGCTGCGGTGGCGGGATTGTCGGCCGGTGGTCGGCTGATCTATGCCGGGGCGGGGACGAGTGGGCGGCTTGGGGTTCTCGACGCTGCCGAGTGCCCTCCCACCTTCAGCACACATCCCACCATGGTCGTCGGTCTCATTGCCGGTGGCCAGCAAGCCATGTTCCAGGCAGTTGAAGGAGCGGAGGACGACCAGGAGCGCGGGGCTGAGGAGATCAATGCCCTGCATCCCGGGCTCCACGACGTCGTCGTCGGGCTCGCTGCCTCCGGGCGCACCCCGTGGGTGATAGGAGCGGTGCGCGCCGCCAAGCAGGCCGGTGCCCACACGGCGTCAGTGTGTTGCAACCATGACGCCCTCATCAGTGACGAGGTCGATCTGCCCGTCGAGATCGACGCCGGCCCAGAGGTGCTCACCGGGTCGACCCGTCTGAAGGCCGGAACGGCACAAAAACTCGTCCTCAACATGATCTCCACGGCGACCATGGTCGGGCTCGGCAAGACTTACGGGAACCTCATGGTCGACGTCTCTCCGAGCAACGAGAAACTGCGGCAACGTGCTGTGTCCATCGTCGTGTCCGCGACGGGATGCACCCGGGACCAGGCCGTTATCGCCCTTCATGAGGCTGACGGTCACGCCAAGACGGCCATCGTCATGATCCTGCTGGACATGACGGCGGCACAAGCCCGAGAACGACTGACGACATCTGGCGGAGCGGTTCGCGCCGCTGTCGACGAGGACCATCCTCACAACTGAGTTTCAGGAGAACGTCATGGATTACAAAGAATGCGCGCAGAGAGTACTTGACTTGGTTGGTGGTCCTGGCAACGTCGAGTCGTTCACCATTTGCATGACCCGGTTGCGGCTCAACCTCGTCTCCCCACACGCTGCCGACGTTGAGGCCATCATGGGCCTCGACGGGGTGTTCAGTGAGGCTAGGGGATCGTTCCGGACTTTGCGTGAACAAGTGACTGTTGCACGACATCAACACGCTGGAAGCGTGGCTCTTCAGTGCTCTGAGTACTTGATTTCCGCGGGGTAGGTCGCGTTATTCAAAATTACCAGAATATCACCCCATGTGGTTTTGTGGATTCTAGAAAAGAGTCACAGTTGGATATCTTTGAGATAAGCGGAATTGTAGATAGAAATCAGTATTGAGAACAGAATAAAAATCAATCTTATATATTGACATATGTTTAATGTTTAATGCGGAACTATGACAGGCGCGAAAAAGAGTCTTGATATGAATTTCTTGGGTGTTGACATTGGTGGAACGAGTGTGAGATCCCTCGTCACCGACGCAGATGGAACAATACTGGGATATCAACGTGCTGCTCGTATCAGCCGACCGACGTTGTCGCAGGCTCTCAACGACTGCTTGACGGCCCTGTTAACCGAGTCTGCGGTCGGACGTGTGGAAGCAGCTGTCGTTGGGGCGGCTGGCGCAGGTCCGGCTGGTAACCGCCATGTTCGGGACAGTGTTGAGGAAGCGTTCCGCACTGCCGGTCTACGCGTCGCCCCTCGTGTGGCGACCGACATAGAAATCGCATATTGGTCAGCCGCAACATCGGGTGATGGTTCCATTCTTGCGGCAGGCACCGGAGCGATAGCCGGTCGTTTCTCGGAGTGGCACTGGGTTGATCGCCGAGACGGTGCCGGATGGTTGCTTGGCGACCATGGTTCCGGTTACTGGATCGGGAGAAAAGCCTTGAGAGCTGCCGCTGCAGACCTCGACGGACGAGGTCCTCACACCACCATTACTAGTGAAGTTGTCAACGCTCTTGGCTTGCCTGCCGGATGTAGTTTGCAGGACCTCATTGCTGAGACTAAAGAGCTCCGGCCGTCCGACGTGGCAGGTTTTGCGCCCATTGTTTTGTCTGCGAGCGACGACGAGACCGCGTCGTTCATCGTCGCTTGTGCAGCATCCGAACTAAGAGCAACTGTGAAAACCCTGAGCGCTAACCGTGTAATCCTGGCAGGAGGCTTGTTCGCCCCGAGAATTGACCACAACGGTGTGCGTCCCAACCCGTTACGGAGCATTGTTGAACAATCGTTGGGCGGGTGTATGTACGCAAGTCATCCGGTAGTTGGGGCATGTTGGGAGGCAGGGCGATCGAAAGGATTGGACCTCCCCAAACATGAAATTACGTCCCAATTAGAAATGCAGTAGGAGTTAAGGAAGGGATGACGATGAACGCTAGCGGTCCTATTATGGGAAGAAGGCTGATTCTGGGCACGTGTGTAGCGTCGGTGGCGGCGGCCATGAGTCCGGAGTTCACGTTGGAATCGAAAGCAGCGTGTAGAAAACCAACAACAATGTGGAAAGAATCCATGGAAGGCGCATTGAAGTGTTTTCCCGTGGGTGGTGAATATCACACAGGAAGAAATATTCCTCCAGGTTTCCAGCAAACCACTTGGGCGGGAATGGACCGCGCCGTTAACGTTTCGGAATCTGGGGTTGAGGTGAATCCACAGCTCGCAACGCCGTCGTTCTGTTCTTCGGCGGTCTATCTTCTGCTACTGAAGAGTATTGAAATGTACGAAAATGCTTGTGATCACGTTCTCCCACAGAAACAGTGGGAGTACCTGAAGCCTTACACCGTCGAGAATCGAGCGTACCCGATTCAAGCCGATGGAGTTGGTGCGTGGGGCCGAGCCAACGCGAATGGACCGGGCGTCGCTGAACTTGTTCGTGAATTGGGAATCGGAACCAACATGTACATCGGTACAGCAGATGAGTACAGAAACTCGTGCCACCGAAATTTTCTGTTCGACACTATTCACAAATTCGATTTCATGAAGATCTTCTGGAATGATGAGATAGGAAAAGATGAGTCTGGTCACATGGTGGTTGTTCTAGGAAAGTCTTGTGAGCGTGACCAGGATGGCAATACTATGAGCATCCTGCACTACTGGTCCTCCAATGGTTCACACACCGATATCAATGCAGGGTATGGAATTAAATCTGTTTCGGTGGATAAAATTCATCGGGCCGTCGTAACACGAATCGATCGGCCTTGGAAACTGTGGCACACCGAGGTGATGATGCCCGATGATGTGTGCGCACCCCTAGCTGAGATTGCTAAGGATCGGAGCATGACACCGGAAGAGATGAAACGGCTGGTGGATGCCAATAGCTTCTGGTTGATAAGGGGCCGGAGATCGTCGCATGATGCTGATGCGGATAGGAGCATGAGATGAACCGTATTCTGTGGGGTGGCGCTACTGCTGCTAGTCAGTATGAAGGTGGGCTCTGTGATGGGAAGGGGCTCGATACCCAAGACTGTCGTCGATGGATACCGCGGACGGCGAACGATACGGTGCAGACGCGTCTTCTCACTCAGGATGATGTCGAGAATGCAAAAGAAGCCCGTGCAGATGACGCCGTATACCCCTTTCGTGTCGGCTCGAGAGGCTACGAGCACTGGAAGTCTGATTTGCGCCAGATCATAGATCTTGGCTTAGACATATATCGACTATCAATTAGCTGGGCTCGTTTGTTCCCAACTGGGTTTGAAGATGAACCTAATCCAGTTGGTGTGGCATATTATGATCGTGTCATTCGTTGTCTTACTGATGCTGGTATCCGGATTTTTATTACGATTAATCATTATGCGCTCCCTCTTGCGATAGTCGACAAATACGGAGGATGGAAACATCGCGACGTCATCGACCTCTATCTAAAAATGGCGAAATATGTCGTTGATAGATGGGGTAGCGAGGTGGATTACTGGCTCCCTATTAATGAGATTAATGCCGGATATTTCAGCCCATTTAATGGACTGGGAATAATCGGCAATGATGATCATGTGTATGACTACAATTCTGTATTCAACGGTCTTCACTATCAAATGGTAGCGAGTGCACTAATAACAGAATATGGTCGCGATATAGGCGTGCCGGGAAAATTTGTCTGTATGGTGAGCTGCTTCGACTACTATGCTCTGCATCCCACCCCTGAAGACAACATGAAACTAGTTCATGACGAGCAGATCAATCAGTGGTGGTGTGCTGATGTGCTAGCAAATGGCGAATACGGGTATTACGCAGGTAGGTTTTTGTCTGAACATAATGTTGAACTGGACATTACTGAAGACGACCGCGACGCGATGAAATTGAATACATGTGATGTCGTGTCTTTTTCTTATTATTCATCTTCAATCTGCAGTGTGGATGAAAAGCGGGAACAAGTTCCGGGGAACTTGGTAGCTTCACTCAAAAATCCTAACCTTGAAGCCACTGCCTGGGGATGGCAGATAGACCCAATTGGGCTAAGGATTGCCGCCCATAAGGTGTACGACCGATATCGAAAGCCTGTGATGGTCGCCGAGAATGGGTTAGGCGCACGCGACAAAGTAAGTCCTGATAACCGAATTCATGATGATTACAGAATTTCATATCTCGAACACCATATGAACCAAGTTGAGTTGGCTGTACGGGAAGGCGTGGATGTCGAAGCATATTTTGTGTGGGGAATTATCGATATCGTGAGCGCTGGAAGCTGTGAAATGGAGAAACGATACGGCGTTATTTATGTTGATGCTGACAATGAAGGCCATGGTAGTTATAACAGGTTGCGGAAGGATAGCTACTACTGGCTTCATGATTTCATCGCAACCAGAAAGTAATTAAACCTACAATCAAGGAGTATCGGTTATGTCAAATGTGTTGCTGATTTGCTCTGGCGGCATGTCGAGTGCGATTGTGTTAAAGAATCTAGAAAAAGAATTTAACAAGATAGGTGAAAGCGTTCATGCCAAGGCTGTTGGATCTGGACAGGCGCAGGAAGAAATATCGACAGGAAATTGGGATTTGATTTTAGTCGCTCCCCAAGTAAGAAATAGAATGAAGGTTTTTCGAGAGTATGCCGAACAGTACGGAACTCCGATTTGTTCGATACCTCCGGTCGCCTATGGTCCGCTCGGAGGTTCGGAGCTAATTAAGACCGTCAAGGAACATTTAAGGTGATCGCAATGGAGAAGTTCTTTGACTTCTTGGACAGGCGTGTCGCTGGACCGATGTCCATGGTTTCTGAGCAGCGGCATATTCGAGCTATTCGCGACGGTGTTATTTCTGCTATACCGTTCATTATTGCGGGAAGTTTTGTCCTTATCATAGCTGCTCCGCCTGTGCCAGAAACTACCGGACTCGCTATTTGGGCGAAAGCGCATATCGACCAAATTCTAGTTCCATACCGCATGACCTTTGGGCTAATGTCGTTATATGTATGCTTCGGTGTCGGTTCAAGCCTCGCTCGGAGTTACGATCTTGATGGACTTGCTGGTGGTCAGTTGGGTGTTGCCGCATTTTTGCTAAGCCTGACTCCGAAAGCAATTGGTGATGGAGTCTTCTTGGATCTCGAGAGTCTGGGATCGCAAGGATTATTTCCGGCGATGATCTTGGCTCTATTAGCTGTTGAGGTGATGCGAGTATGCTACAAGCATAATTTAACCATTAGGATGCCTGAACAGGTGCCTGAATCAGTAAGCAAGTCTTTCGGGGCAGTAGTACCGGCTTTTACCATAATGGTTGTCATGGCACTGGTATCTGTCGTCCTAGGTATCGATATTATTGACATCGTACGGGTCGGGTTGGCTCCTCTGGTTACAGCAGGTGATTCGTTGCCTGGTGTATTAGTGCCGGCGTTTTTGGTAGTGTTTCTGTGGTTTTTTGGTATTAGCGGTGATTCGGTAGTCGGATCAGTTGCCCGGCCGATTTGGTTGCAGTACCTCAGCGATAATGCGAGCGCAGTTGCCGTGGGCTCTCCCGCTCCACACATCGCACCGGAGACCTTTTTTCAGTGGTTTGTGTCGATAGGCGGTTCCGGCGCGACAATAGGGCTAGTGATTTCTGGGTTTTTAGTTGGGAAGGCGAAATATACAAAATCTATAACACGAGCAGTAGCGGTTCCTGCTCTGTTTAATATTAGCGAACCGATCATGTTTGGGCTTCCGGTTATGATGAATCCCTTTTTCGTCATTCCGTTTCTTCTGGCCCCTTTGATTCTTTGTCTGGTGTCATGGTGTGCATTTAGTTGGGGGTTGGTGAGCTATATGGCAGTGCAGCCTCCATGGACGCTTCCTGCTCCGATAGGCGCTTTTTTGGCAACCGGTGGCGACTGGCGAAGTATTGTGCTTTGCCTGTTGAACATTTTGATTGCTACTGTGATTTATTATCCATTCATGAGGATGTATGACAGGAGTCAACTGAAGAAAGAAGAGCTCGAAGAGCCTAACGAATAATTTGTCCTGTTGCTAGGAGATTGTGATGCGTCAAGACGAAGAATTTGAAATGAAGGATATTGAAGCCTCTATTTTTGAAATAATTACTAATGCTGGTTCGGCTCGGTCGTTGCTGTATGACGCTCTTGATAAGGCTCACGCCGGAGAATTTTCGGAGAGTGAAAAATGTATGATCGACGCAGAAAAATACTTGAAGACTGCTCATGATGTTCAGACTGAACTCATCACTCGAGATCTGAATGGGTCACTGCCGATGTCACTTCTTCTTGTTCATGCTCAGGATCAAATCATGACGACCATGACTGAACAGTCCCTTATTGAGCAAATGATTCGACTTATTCGGCTTGTGCAGATGGGCAAAGAATTGTGAATTCCTGATTATCCAGGATCTGAGCCTCGGCTTACTCAACGTCCGTACATGAGGTTAAGGGCTGCCTGCTGGGCTGACCAGCATTGCGGGCAGCATCATGAGAAGCGGGTACGGAAGCGTGAGTCTTTTCGTGACGCCCCCAACGCCGGGTGCCACAGGGCCAGATCCCTCCAGATGGACACCGTGGGGAGATATCGCGGTGAGGTTCACCTCATGGTGCATGACGACAGGCTTGACGGGGACTTCGTCAGGGTTGGTGAGATTGCTGGTCCGTACACGGATCTGGTGCCCCAGTTGGCCGGTGGGATGCAGGTTGACTTCGTCGTTCGCCGCCCGACGTGAGTGGTCGGGTCGCTCCGGTCGGTGGTGCGGACTAGTCTGTCCGAGTCAGCATCACCCAGGGCCGGAGTGACCGCCATTCCGGTCGGTTCGTGAAAGGACTGTCCGTGGCCCGATCCGACTTCGTCCACCTTCACACTCACACTGAGTACTCGATGCTGGATGGTGCTGCCAGCAACGAGAAGCTCTTTGCCGAGGTGGCTCGTCAGGGCATGCCGGCGGTCGCCATGACCGACCACGGCAACATGTTCGGTGCCTACGAGTTCTTCCAGATCTCCAAGAAGTACGACGGAGACCAGAATCCGCTGGTCAAACCGATCATCGGTATCGAGGCCTATGTCGCCCCGAGTACTCGTATGTCCCGGGTCCAGGAATTCTGGGGAACCTCCCGTGACGCAGGTGATCCGGACGCCGAGGGTGGCAAGGACGTCTCCGGAGGTGGTCGGTACACCCACATGACGATGTGGGCCAAGGATCCGGAGGGGCTTCACAACCTGTTCCGGTTGTCCTCCCTGGCCTCTTACGAGGGCTATTACATGAAGCCCCGCATGGACCGCGAACTGATGTCCAAGTACCCCGGTGGCATCATTGCCTCCACCGGATGTCCGTCGGGTGAGGTGCAGACCCGACTGCGTCTGGGGCAGTTCGAGGAAGCCTGCCAGGCCGCGGCCGCCTACCAGGACATCTTCGGCAAGGAGAACTACTTCTGCGAGTTGATGGACCATGGTGTCCCGATCGAGAAGCAGGTGCGATCCGACTTGCTGAGGCTGGCCAAGAGGCTGGACATTCCTCTGCTGGTCACCAATGACTCGCACTACGTCACCGAGGACCAGGCTGACGCCCATGACTCCCTGCTGTGCGTCGGTGTGGGGCGTAACAAGGATGATCCGAACCGCTTCCGCTTCAATGGTTCGGGCTACTACATCAAGTCCTCTGACGAGATGAGGGCGCTGTTCCCGGATCATCCCGAGGCCTGCGACAACACCCTGCTGCTGACCGAGATGATCGGGTCCTACGACGAGGTCTTCAATCACGTCGACCGGATGCCGCAGTTCGACGTCCCGGAGGGGGAGACGCAGGAGTCCTGGCTTCGTAAGAAGCTTCAGGAGGGCATGGATGAGAAGTTCGGTCCGAATCCGCCCAAGGAGGTCCTCGACCGCCTCGAGACAGAGCTCTCGGTCATTGAGCCGCTGGGATTCTCCTCCTACTTCCTCGTCGTCTCCGACATATGCAATGCGGCGCGCTCCATGGGCGTGCCGGTCGGGCCGGGTCGTGGATCGGCTGCCGGTTCCCTCGTCGCCTATCTGACGGGCATCATCGCCATCAATCCGCTGGAACACGGATTGCTGTTCGAGAGGTTCCTCAACCCGGAACGCGTCAACCCGCCCGACATCGACCTCGACTTCGACGATCGTCAGCGTGACAAGGTCATCGATTACGTCACCCACAAGTACGGGGCGGAGTACACCAGCCAGGTCAACACCTTCGGCAAGATCAAGGCCAAGGCTGCCGTCAAGGACGCTAATCGTATTCTCGGCTATCCCTTCGCCCTTGGAGACAAGATCACCAAGGCCATGCCCCCGGACGTTATGGGCAAGGGAGTGCCGCTGAGCAAGATCTTCGATCCTTCCCACGAGAGGTATGGCGAGGGCCAGGAGTTCCGCCAGCTGGTTGCCGACAATCCTGACGTCGCTAAGGTTGTCGAGACGGCGAAGGGTCTCGAGGGATTGATCCGCGGTACCGGTGTGCACGCATGTGCCTTCATCCTGTCCAGCGCTCCGCTGCTCGACCTGGTGCCGATGCACAGGCGAGACAAGGACGGCATGATCATCGCCGGCTTCGCCTACCCCCAGCTCGAGGAGATGGGGCTCATGAAGATGGACTTCCTGGGCCTGCGAAACCTCGGCATCATGGATCACTGCATCAAGATCATCAAGGAGAACCGGGGGATCGACGTCGATCTCAAGGATCTTGCCCTTGATGACGAGAACACCTACGAGATGCTGGCCCGAGGCGACACATTGGGCGTCTTCCAGCTCGATGGCACGGCCATGCGATCCCTGCTGCGTCTCATGGGACCAACCTGCTTCGATGACATCGTCGCCGTGTTGGCCCTGTACCGACCGGGCCCGATGGGTGCCAATGCACACATCTCATATGCCCAGCGCAAGAACAACCGAGAACCGATCATCCCGATCCATCCCGAACTCAAGGAGGACCTCGACGAGATCCTTGCTCCCACGTACCACCTCATCGTGTACCAGGAGCAGATCATGTCGATCGCCCGGAAGCTCGCTGGCTACACCCTGGGTGGCGCTGACCTTCTGCGTCGTGCCATGGGCAAGAAGAAGAAGCACATCCTGGAGGAGAACTTCATCCCCTTCCAGGCTGGCATGCGTGAACACGGGTACTCCGACGATGCCATCCAGACCCTGTGGGACGTCATGGTCCCCTTCGCCGGATACGCCTTCAACAAGTCCCATGCTGCCGGTTACGGACTGGTCTCCTACTGGACGGCCTATCTCAAGGCCAATTACCCGGCCGAGTACGGAGCCGCCCTGCTGACCAGCGTCGGTGACGACAAGGACAAGATGGCGATGTACCTGGCCGACATGCGGTCCCAGCACATCAATGTCCTGCCTCCCGACGTCAACGCCTCCTCGCTGGAGTTCACCGCTGTCGGTGAGGACATCAGGTTCGGCCTGGGAGCTGTCCGCAATGTCGGTGCCAACGCCGTCGCGGAGATCATCCGGGCGCGTGAGGAGAATGGCCCGGCCACCGATTTCTTCAGCTTCCTTGACCAGGTCAGCCTGACGGTGTGCAACAAGAGGCTCATTGAGTCCCTCATCAAGGCTGGTGCCTTCGATTCCATGGGCCATTCCCGACGCGGCCTGATGGCGGTCTACGAGCAGGCCGTCGATGCCGTCATCGACATCAAGCGCCACCAGGCCAATGGTCAGGACGACCTCTTCGGCATGGGGGACGATTCCGAACCCACCCAGCTGGGTGTCGAGAGGGTGGTTCCGGAGGACGACTGGGACCGCAGCACCAAGCTCGCCTTCGAGCGCGAGATGTTGGGTCTGTACGTCTCCGATCACCCGCTGCGAGGCCTGGAAGCTGCTCTGGAGGCCGAATCAGACATCTCGGTGGCCGAACTCGTCAACCCTGAAGGCCATCACGAGGGGCGCTACACCATTGCCGGTATGGTCACCCAGATCGTCCGACGTACCACCAAGAACGGTGACATCTGGGCCTCTATCACGCTGGAGGACCTCGGCGCCTCCATCACTATTGCCTGTTTCCCGAAGGTGTACCAGCGCGTGGAGCCGCTACTGGCCGTAGACAGCATCCTCAAGGTGCGCGGATTCGTCCGGGAACGTGACGAGACCGTCGAGATGTCGGCCAATGACGTCTGGCTGCTGGACCTCACCGATGCCGGCAATGCACCCATGACGATTGATCTACGTCGCGGACGATGCAACCGGGGCACCATCGAGGGCCTGCGGGGAGTGCTACGCAACCACCCGGGTAGCTCCGAGGTGAGACTGCGACTCCTCGACGGAAAGGTGACGACCACCTTCCGGCTTGCCGATGAACTCAAGGTCACCACTGGCCAGCCGCTGATGGCCGACCTCAAGGCCCTGCTCGGCCCCTCATGCATCCCCAGGAGGCAGTCATGAACGAGACGATCCGTGCCCACGGTCTCGCGATTCTGCGGTCGAGCCTGCTCGTCGTGGGGGTGGGCATCGTCCTGGGCGGACTGGCTGCTCCGATATGGCACTCCATGGTGACCCTGCCGACTTACACGGTGGGATCCGATGGTGCGGCATCGACAACGGAGAAGGGCCTCACCCAGGTCTTTTCGACCGACGCCGTGTACTGCCTCGTGGGCCTGATCGTCGGACTGATCATCGGCTTCCTGAGCTGGGTTCTGATGCGCCGTCGCGGTGCGTGGGGAGTACTGGCTGCCGGGGTGTCGTCCTGTCTGTCTGCCCTGGCCTGCTGGTGGGTAGGGGTACTCATCGGCCCGGACTCCTTCGCCGAGCGCATTGTTGCGGCCAAGACGGGTGAGGTCGTTCCGGTTGATTTTGCCCTCCACACCTGGGTGTCGGTGCTGGTCTGGTTGCTTGCAGCAATGATCCCGATGCTTATTGCATCCTTGGTGGCGGCCCGGCGTCGCTCTCCGCGGACTGGACGCTCCGAACCGGCGACTGAGGCTTCATTAGACTGACGGTGTGCTGAGAATCGTCGATCTGACCCGTGAGACCACTGGCGACCTGCGTCGCGCCGTGCCGCGCGCTGACTTTGATGTCAATGCCGCGATGGCGGCGATCATCCCTGTCTGTACTGCGGTCAAGGACCGTGGCGCCGAGGCACTGCGTGAATACAGCGAGAAGTTCGACCATGTGGTTCCGGATCATCTGAGGGTTCCGGCTGAGGCCCTGGTCGAGGCGGCTGCCAATCTTGACGACACCTTGCGTCAGGCGTTCACCGAGTCCATTCGTCGACGTCGTCAGGTGTGCCGGGAGGTCGAGGTGGAAACCTCGCCGGCGCCGGTCGAGGTGGCTGCCGGTGCTCGTGTGAGTCAGCGCATCGTCCCCGTAGGCCGAGTGGGGCTCTACGTCCCTGGCGGATTTGCCCCGTTGGCCTCCTCGGTCATCATGAATGTCGTCCCGGCCCAGGAAGCCGGCGTTGCGTCGATCGCGGTGGCGTCCCCACCGCAGGCTGAGTTCGGTGGCCTGCCGCACCCCAACATCCTCGCTTTGTGTCACCTGCTCGGGGTTGACGAGGTCTATGCCGTCGGCGGCGCCCAGGCCATCGCCATGTTCGCCCACGGTGTCGAGGGCTCTGATGAGGCCGATTCCTGCCCGCGGGTCGACATGGTCACCGGACCGGGCAACATCTATGTCGTTGCTGCCAAGCGCTACCTGCGTGGCACCGTCGGCATCGACTCGGAGGCTGGTCCGACCGAGATTGCCATCCTGGCCGACAAGACCGCTGATCCACGTCACGTTGCTGCCGACCTCATGAGCCAAGCCGAACACGACACGCTCGCCGCCGCTGTTCTCGTCACCGATTCCACCGAGCTGGCCGACGCCGTGGAGAAGGAGTTGGCCCCCATGGTCGAGGCCACCTTGCACTCCGAGCGGATCCGTACCTCACTGACCTCCGAGCAGTCGGCCATAGTCATGGTGCGCGACATCGACCAAGGCCTTGAGGTTGTCAATGCCTATGCCGCCGAGCACCTGGAAATCCAGACGGCTGATGCCGCCGCGGTGGCAGCGCGAGTCCACAACGCCGGTGCCATATTCGTCGGTCCTTGGTCCCCGGTCTCCCTGGGTGACTACTCGGCCGGATCCACCCACGTGCTGCCGACGGCAGGTGCTGCCTGCCATTCCTCGGGATTGTCGGTGCGTTCGTTCATGAGAGCTGTCCACGTCATTGACTACACCGAGGACGCCCTGCTCGACCTTGCCGATTCCGTCGAGAACTTCGCCCTGGCCGAGAACCTGCCCGGCCATGCCAATGCCATCACCGTGAGGAGGCCGCGATGACCCAGCGTCGACGGACGACCCAGCCCCGTCCGATGGCCAAGCCGCAGCAGGACCCCATTCAATTGGCTGATCTGCCGCTTCGCCCCGAACTGGTGGGGGAGGAGCCCTATGGTGCCCCGCAGCTCGACGTCCCGGTGTGTCTCAACGTTAATGAGAACCCGTACCCACCGTCGGAATCGGTGCGCAAGGACATGGCCAAGGCCGTCTCCAATGCCGGCAAGGGGCTGAATCGCTACCCGGACCGAGAGGCCACGGGTTTGCGCGAGGACCTTGCCAGGTACATCGGATTCGGGGTCAGCAGCGGTCAGATCTGGCCGGCCAATGGGTCCAACGAGGTCATGACCCACATCCTGCAGGCCTTCGGTGGCCCGGGCCGTACTCTCCTGACCTTCACGCCGACCTACTCGATGTATCCCGAGTACGCCCGAAACACTCACACCGAGTACGTCACTCGTCCCCGCAATGTCTCCTACGGTCTGACCACCGACGAGATCGTGAGCGCCATCGAGGAGGTCAAGCCGGACGTCGTCCTGCTGACCACGCCGAACAACCCGACCGGCACCACCATCCCGGTGGCGGTCATAGACGAGGTCTGTTCGGCCACCGATGCGATCGTCGTCGTCGACGAGGCCTACCAGGAGTTCACCGATACCCCGGAGGACTCGGCAATCGCCCTGCTTCCCAAGCATGGACGCCTCATTGTGGTGCGCACCCTCTCGAAGGCGTTTGCCCTGGCCGGAGGTCGTCTTGGGTATGCCGTTGCGGCTCCTGCCGTGGTGGACGCCCTACGGATTGTCCGGTTGCCCTACCACTTGTCGGAGGTGTCCCAGGTGGTGGCCCGGGTCGCTCTGGCCCATGCTCCCGAGATGCTCGCTCGGGTCGACGAACTCCGCGAGACGCGTGCCAATCTCGAGGACTGGCTGCGCGCACACGGTCTGGACGTCGTCTCTTCTCAGTCGAACTTCGTCCTCTTCGGGAGGTTCGCCGATCGCCATGCGGTCTTCCAGGCCCTTCTCGACCACGGCGTTCTCGTCCGTGAGGTGGGCCCGACCGGCTACCTGCGTGTCTGCGCTGGTACTCCTCGGGAGACCGACGCATTCCGAGCTGCACTGCTCGACGTCCTTCCGACCGCTCGTCGACTCGATCCCGAGGAGGATTGATGACCCACCGCTGCGCTCACGTTCACCGCGAGACCTCCGAGTCCAACGTCGACGTCTCCATTGATCTGGACGGTGAGGGGGAGTCGACCATCTCCACCGGGGTCGGTTTCTACGACCACATGCTCACGGCCCTTGCCAAGCATTCAGGCATCGACATGTCGATCACCACCACCGGAGACGTCGAGATCGACGGTCACCACAGCGTCGAGGACACTGCCATCGCGCTGGGACAGGCCTTGGTCCAAGCCCTCGGCGACAAGCGAGGGATCGCTCGCTTCGGTGACGCCGTGGTTCCTCTCGACGAGGCGCTTGCACAATGCGTCGTCGACGTCGCTGGACGCCCGTGGGTGGAGTGCACCGGAGAGCCGGAGGGTCAGATCTACGCCCGTCTCGGCGGTTCGGGCGTTCCCTACCAAGGATCCATGACCTACCACGTCGTGCAGTCACTGGCTCTCAACGCTGGCCTGTGTGTGCACCTGCGTCTGCTGGCCGGACGGGATCCCCACCACATCTGCGAGGCCCAGTACAAGGCTCTGGCCCGCGCTCTGAGGATTGCCGTCGCTCCGGATCCGCGCAATGCCGGGCGTGTCCCCAGCACCAAGGGTGCTCTCGATGTCTGATCCGGTGCGGGTCGGCATCATTGACCACGGCTCGGGAAACCTGCATTCGGCCGGGCGCGCCCTGCGCAGGGCCGGTGCCACCGTCACGATTTCCCGCGACCCGGGAGCCCTGCTCGACAATGACGCCCTCGTCCTGCCCGGAGTGGGAGCCTTGGCAGCCTGCATGGTGGGCCTGCGCGCCATGGGTGGGGAGCACCTGGTGCATCGTTGGGTTGACGAGGGACGGCCCTTGCTCGGGATCTGCGTCGGCCATCAGATGCTCTTCGAGCGTGGCAGCGAGCGCGGCGTCGACGTCGAGTGCCTCGGGGTACTGCCCGGTGTCGTCGAGGAGCTGCCGGCTGACCGCCTGCCACACATGGGGTGGAACACCGTCCAACCGGGGACCCGGACGACCCTGTTCCGGCATGCGGATGGCGAGAGGTTCTACTTCGTCCACTCCTGCGGGGTGCTCGTCGACGGGCCTGACGACCACTTCACCACGGCAAGCCATCAAGGTGCGACCTTCGTCGCCGCCGCTGAGGGTGGTCCGGTGACCTCAACCCAGTTCCATCCCGAGAAGTCCGGAACGGCGGGCCTGGCCTTGCTCGAACGGTGGCTGGCTCGGGTGTGTTGATAACCTGACCCTCGTGACCGGAGAACTCACACTACTTCCAGCCGTTGACGTCCAGGGTGGACGCGCCGTCCAGTTGCAACAGGGGGTGGCCAGTTCCGAACGCGCGTTCGGTGATCCCCTGGAGGTGGCTCACAGGTGGCGAGGTCTGGGAGCCCAGTGGATTCACCTGGTCGACCTTGACGCCGCCTTCGGACGTGGATCCAACACTGAGATCATCAGCAACATCGTCGAGCAGATGGACATCAACGTCGAGGTGTCCGGCGGTATCCGCGATCAGAAGAGCCTGGAATCGGCCCTGTCGGCCGGCGCCACTCGCGTGAACATCGGTACCGCCGCTCTGGAGAATCCCACCTGGTGCGACGAGGTCGTGCGCCGCTACGGCGAACAGGTCGCCATCGGTCTGGACGTCAGGGGAGATCAGCTCGCGGCGCGCGGTTGGACTCGCGAGGGCGGCAAGGTTCTCGACGTCCTGGCTCGGCTGGAGGACGCCGGGTGTAAGCGCTACGTCGTTACCGATGTGGCCAGCGACGGCATGTTGACCGGACCGAACTACGAGCTCTTGGGCCGAATCTGTGCGCGCATCCAGGGAACCGTCGTCGCGTCCGGAGGCATCGCCACCCTCGAGGACCTGCGTCGTCTGCGCGGATTGGTCCCGATTGGGGTGGAGGGGGCCATCGTGGGAACTGCTCTCTACGTGGGTAATTTCACCCTGCCGGAAGCCCTCGAGGTGTGCCGGGCACCGATCCCGGCGGACTCTGCCCCCGTACCCAAGGCTGACTGACGGTCACTCACCGTCCGCTCTCCTCAGCCCGATTCGCTGTCGGGTGAGGAGTGTAAACTATTTCATTGTGTGCGTGGGCTTGTCCCGCGCCGAATGCTTGGCCCCTCTGGGCCGATAACTGCGACATTCGAGGAAGGGAGACACCGTCCATGAGCGGTCACTCCAAGTGGGCCACCACCAAGCACAAGAAGGCGGCCATCGACGCCAAGCGTGGCAAGCTGTTCGCCCGCCTGATCAAGAACATCGAGGTGGCGGCACGACTCGGTGGTGGGGATCCGTCGGGCAACCCGACCCTCTACGACGCCATTCAGAAGGCGAAGAAGAGCTCGGTTCCCAACGACAACATCACCCGCGCCGTCAAGCGTGGTTCCGGTGAGGGCGCCGACGCCGTCAACTACGAGACCATCATGTACGAGGCCTACGGTCCCGCCGGTGTTGCCATCCTCATCGAGTGCCTGACCGACAACCGTAACCGTGCCGTCTCCGACGTTCGCGTAGCCGTCACCCGCAACGGTGGCACGATGGCCGATGGTGGCTCGGTGCAGCGTCTGTTCCAGCGCAAGGGTGTCGTGGCGGTCTCGAAGACCTACGAGGTCGAGGAGGGTCGCAAGACCGAAACCCGTGAGGTGGACGAGGACCAGCTCATGGAGGCCACCATCGACGCCGAGCCCGAGGACATCGTCGACGAGGGCGACGTCTTCGAGATCATCTCCGACCCCAACGCCGTCGTGGACGTCCGTAAGGCCGTCCAGGACGCCGGCATCGACTACGACTCGGCCGAGGTCTCCTTCAAGCCGGACTTCACCCAGCCCGTAGAGCTCGACGATGCTCGCAAGCTCTACAAGATCCTCGACGCCCTCGAGGACCTCGATGACGTCCAGAACGTCTTCTCCAACGCTGACGTCCCCGCCGAGGTCACGGCGGCTCTCGACGAGGAGGAGTGACCATCCCAGAGACGACCCCCAACCCGCGTGTCACGCGGGTCATGGGGGTCGACCCCGGTATGACCCGATGCGGGGTCGGGGTCGTCGAAGGCGGCCCCGGGGCCCCGTTGAGGCTCATCGCGGTCGGCGTCATCCGTACCCCCGCAGATCTGGATCACGCTCATCGTCTGCTGCGCATCCACGATGGGTTGGAGGAGTGGCGCGACCACACCCGTCCTGACGCCATCGCCGTCGAGCGGGTTTTCGCCCAGCACAACCGCAATACCGTCACCGGCACCGCTCAGGCCGCAGGCATGGCGATGATGATCGCTGCTCGCCACGGCCTGCCGGTCGCCCTGCACACCCCTAGCGAGGTCAAGGCGGCCATCTCCGGTTCTGGGCGTGCTGACAAGGCCCAGGTGGGTCTCATGGTCGCGCGGGTGTTGCGCCTGTCAGCCCCGCCGAAACCAGCCGACGCTGCCGATGCCGTGGCCTTGGCGATCTGTCATCTGTGGCGAGGCGGAGCCACCAATCGCATCGAAGCAGCCGTGGCAGCCCAACGACGCGGCCGTCCGGCACCTCGTTCCTGGAAGGATCTTGCCCGGTGATCTCCCATTTCTCCGGCACCGTGACTGCGGCCGGCCCGACCTGGGTCGTCCTCGACAACCACGGAATCGGCGTCAAGGTGCTGTGCCCGCCTGCCACGGCTGCGAGTGCACGTGTCGACCAGACGATGACCTTGCAGACCTCCCTCGTCGTCCGCGAGGACTCCCTAACCCTCTACGGCTTCGTCGAGGCTGACGACAGGGACGCGTTCGAGCTCGTCCAGACGGCTTCCGGGGTCGGCCCCAAGCTCGCCGCGGCGATCATGAGTGTGCTGGATGCCAACCAACTTGCGTCGGCAATCAGCGCCGAGGATGAGGCGACGCTGTGCCGCGTGCCCGGTATTGGTCGCAAGGGCGCAGCGAAGATGATCCTCGAGCTCAAGGACAAGATGGCAATCGTCGCTCCTGCCGGGTCAACCCCTGCCGGTACGAGCCAGCCGGTGGCACCGTGGAGAGAGCAGGTTGCTGATGGGCTCATCGGTCTGGGGTGGTCTGCGAAGGATGCTGACAAGGCTGTTGAGGAGGTGGCCACCCTCAAGGAGGCCGATCCCTCGATGACGATCGGCAACCTCATGAGGGCAGCCCTGCGCAGTTTGGCTCGATGAGATGTCGGACCCCTCTGGCACACTGACAGACGTCGTCAGGAAGGAGAATCTCGGTGGAGCATTCGCCCGTCGACCCTTGGGCCGAGCCTCCTGAGAAGGCCGAAGAGGCTGCTCTGCGCCCTGGTGCCCTGGCGGAATTCGGGGGACAGCAGCGCGTCGCCGAGCAGTTGGGACTCGTCCTGGCCGCGTCACAGTCACGCGGTACGACCCCGGACCATGTCTTGTTGTCCGGACCTCCAGGGCTTGGAAAGACCACCTTGGCCATGATCATCGCGGCCGAGATGTCCGCCCCGATTCGCATCTCCTCCGGCCCTGCTATTCAGCACGCGGGGGACCTGGCTGCGATCCTGTCCTCGCTTGTTCCCGGTGAGGTCTTCTTCCTTGACGAGATTCACCGGATGTCCAAGCCTGCCGAGGAGATGCTCTACCTGGCGATGGAGGATTTCCGCGTCGACGTCGTCGTCGGCAAGGGCCCTGGGGCCACTGCGATCCCGATCGACATTCCACCGTTCACCCTTGTCGGGGCGACGACACGGGCAGGCCTGCTGCCCGGGCCGCTGCGGGACCGATTCGGCTTCACGGCCCAGCTCGACTACTACCAGGTGGCCGACCTTGAGCGGATCGTCACCCGCTCGGCCGGGGTCATCGGGGTCGACCTGGCTGAGGGGACTGCCCATACCATCGCCTCCCGCTCTCGCGGCACACCTCGGATTGCCAACCGACTGTTGCGCCGCGTCCGTGACTGGGCCGACGTCAACGACGAGTCCCCGGTGACACCGAGGGGGGCGGAGACGGCTCTGGATCTCTATGAGGTGGATCCGCTCGGCCTCGACCGCCTCGACCGTGCCGTGCTCAATGCCGTCTGTCTCAAATTCGGCGGAGGCCCGGTCGGCTTGTCCACCCTTGCCATCAGCGTGGGGGAGGAGCCTCAGACCGTCGAGGAGGTCGCCGAACCCTTCCTCGTCCGGTTGGGCTTCCTCATGCGAACCCCTCGGGGTCGGGTTGCCACCGACAGGGCGTGGCGCCACCTCGGTCTTGAGCCACCTACCAACAGCACCGGCGACGGCCTGTTCTGACCATGTTCACCACTCCGGGGTAGCATGACCCCGGTTACACCCGTAGACAAGGAAAACTCCCTATGCCTCTTCTCGCCAGCCCGCTGGGCGGTTTCATGCCCATCCTGATTCTCTTCATCGTGCTCATCGGATTCACCGTGTGGCAGGGAAAGAGGCAGGTCAAGAAGCAGCAGGAGGAGCGAGCCAAGCTCGAGTCGAACCTGCAGGAGGGCACTCGTGTCGTGCTCAACAGTGGTCTCTTCGTGACGATCACCCACCTGGGTGACAAGCAGGCCGTCGTCGAGCTCGCCCCTGGCGTCGAAGTCAGCGTCCTCAAGCAGGCCATCGTACGACCTGCTGGTGACGAGGAGGAATTCGCCTTCGCCGACGACGTCCCGGCACAGACCTCTCCGGCCAGCAACGAGACCGTCGCCGAGGCCCCGGCAATTGACGCCCAGCCTGAGACCTCGGCTACCGAGTCCACCGTCGCTGCTGAGACTGACGAGCAGCCCCGGGCCTGACAATCCACCAAGACCAAGGACTATTTTCGACGTGGCAACGAAAAAGCGGACACACCATCCAGGCAGAACCCTGGTGATCTTCCTGGTGGCCATCATCGTCATGTACGTGCTCATGGGAGCTACGCGTACGTGGGCACCCAAACTTGGCCTGGACCTCAGAGGCGGTACGTCCGTCACCCTGACGGCCAAGACGGATGATGGCAAGGCTCCCACACCGACGAGCCTCGAGCAGGCGCGGCTCATCATTCAGCAGCGCGTCAACTCGCTGGGTGTCGGCGAGTCGTCAGTGACGACGATGGGTGACCGCAACATCGTCGTCTCGGCCCCGAACGTCGAGAGTTCCAAGCTCGTCGAGATGGTCGGCCAGACCGCCCAGCTCGGATTCCGCATGGTCCATGCTGAGGAGTCGGTGGGTGAGAAGGGTCCGACTCCCGGCCCCGCAAAGCCCTCTGCCCTCCCCACTGCCGATCCGAGGGCCAAGGCGTCGTCAAGTGCCTCTGCCAGCTCGAAGCCTGGTGCCAAGGACAGCGGCCCACAGTACAACGAGAAGGATCCGACCTCCGCGGCCAAGATGGTCAAGGACGCCGAGAAGTGGAAGCCGTCCCCGGAGGACATGAAGGCTTTCCAGGACTTCAAGTGCACCAAGTCCGTCGAATCCCCGCCGAACAAGGCCCTGGTGACCTGTGACCGTGAGGGCAAGACCAAGTATCTGCTCTCCCCGGTCGCCATCACGGGAACCCAGGTCGAGAGCGCCGACTCCGGAATCCCGCAGGGCCAGCTGTCCTACGTGGTGAACCTGAAATTCAACTCCATCGGCACGAATTCCTTCAGTGAGGCGACCACTTTCCTGTGCTCGCGCCAGAGCCCGCAGAACCAGTTCGCCGTCGTCCTGGATGGCAAGGTCATCTCCTCACCGCAGTTGGATGGCGGCAAGGGAGCCTCCTGTCCGATCAACGGTGGTCAGGCCGAGATCTCCGGACACTTCACCCAGGACAGTGCTGCTGACCTGGCCAACGTCCTCAAGTACGGTGCCCTGCCGCTGTCTTTCGACATCTCCAGCGTTGACAATGTTTCGCCGACCCTTGGTGGCGAGCAGCTGCGTGCCGGGATCATCGCCGGCGTCATCGGACTGATCCTGGTTGCCGGTTACTGCCTGCTGTACTACCGAGGACTGGGCCTGGTGGCCATCGGCTCCCTGCTTATCGCCGGTATCACGACCTACACGGCCATGGTGCTCCTGGGCGAGGCTGTCGGATTCACTCTTTCCCTGGCTGGTATCGCTGGCGCGATTGTCGCCATTGGTGTGACGGCCGACTCCTTCATCGTCTACTTCGAACGCATCCGAGACGAGATCCGAGAAGGACGGACCCTGCGTACCGCCCTTCAGACCGGCTGGACGAAGGCCCGCGGCACCATCCTGATGGCCGACGGCGTCTCCCTGCTGTCCGCCATCGTGCTGTTCGTGCTGTCGGTCGACCAGGTGAAGGGATTCGCCTTCACCCTGGGTCTGACGACGTTCATCGACCTCCTCATCTGCTTCTTCTTCACCCACCCCGTCGTCACTCTGCTGGGACGCACCAAGTTCTGGGGCCAGGGTCGACGCGGCTCCGGCCTTGAGGCTGGGCACATGGGTGTCACGGAAGCCCAGTTGCTCGGTCGGCGAAGCAGGCGATCTGCCCCGCGGGCCAAGCGCACCATCGAGACGGAGGAGGCCTGACATGACTGACGACAAGAACGCCAAGACCTCGTCTGTCGCCTCGAGGCGGTCCGAGGAGAAGGACAAGAAGCACAAGCACGGTTTCACCCATGCCCTGTACACGGGTGAGATTTCCTACGGCTTCATCCAGCGCCGCAAACTCTGGTACACGATCTCGATCATCGTCATCGCGATCTCGCTGCTTGGCCTGTTGGTGCGTGGCCTGAACCTCGGTATCGAGTTCAAGGGCGGTGTGCAGTTCCGTTCTCCTGCCCACGTTGCGACCTCGACCGTCGACGACATCCGCAGGTCGGTGCTGTCCTCCGGAGTCCCGGACATGGACTCCACCGAGGTCGTCAGTCTCGGCTCGAACGCCGTCCAGGTGCAGACCAGGGCACTCGACAACGAGGAGACCACCAAGGTTCAGGGGGCTATCGCCAAGGCCACCGCGACCAAGACGGACTCCGTCACGTACTCCAAGGTCGGTAGTCAGTGGGGAGACCAGATCACCGGCAAGGCCATCAAGGCATTGGTCGTCTTCCTGGTCTTGGTGATGTTGCAGATCTGGGCCTATTTCCGGCACTGGAAGATGTCTATTGCCGCCCTGATCGCTCTCCTGCACGATCTCATCGTCACCATCGGCATCTATGCTCTGATCGGCTTCACGGTGTCCCCGTCGACCGTCATCGGCGTGCTGACGATTCTGGGTTATTCCCTCTACGACACCGTCGTGGTCTTCGACAAGGTGCGCGAGAACGTCCAGGACATCCAGAAACGCGACTACACCTTTGCGGAAGGCGCCAACCGAGCCGTAAACCAGGTGTTGGTGCGTTCCATCAATACCACCATCGTCGGCGTTCTGCCGGTGGCGGCACTGCTCTTCGCCGGTGCCTTCGTGCTCGGGTCCGGGCCTCTGGAGGATCTTGGCCTGGCCCTCTTCGTCGGCATGATCGTCGGTGCTTACTCCTCGATCTTCATCGCCACCCCGGTGTTCACCCAGCTGCGTGAGAATGAGCCGGCTATGAAGGAACACACCGCTCGTGTCTTGCGCCGCCGTGAGCGTGCTGCGCACAAGGATCCTCAGGTGACGGCTCAGACCGTCGCCGCCGAAGGGCCTGGTGACGTCACGTCCATCACTGGGAGCGAGCGTCATCAGCCGCGTCGTTCCACTCGCTCCGAGAGGAAGAAATGACCTACCGTACTGACCTCATCACCGGCCTGATCCGGGATGTTCCGGACTTCCCGGAGCCCGGGGTGACCTTCAAGGACATCACCCCTCTGCTGGCCAACGCCAACGGGTACGCCGCCGCGATCTCTGAACTCGTTGACACCGCTCCGCGCGGGGTTGACGTCGTTCTCGGCATGGAGGCACGTGGATTCATGTTCGCCGGGCCGGTGGCCCTGTCCTTGGGCGCTGGGTTCGTCCCGGTGCGCAAGCCCGGAAAGCTTCCCGGCGACGTCTACTCCCAGTCCTTCGTGCTGGAGTATGGTTCCGCCACCCTCACCGTTCATCAGGACGCCGTTCAGCCCGGCTCGAAGGTGCTCATCGTCGACGACATCCTCGCGACGGCAGGAACGGTCGGTGCCACGGCATCCCTGGTGGAGAAGCTCGGTGGTGAGCTCGTCGGTGTGTCGGTGCTCATGGAGCTGTCCGCCTTGGGGGGCCGTGAGAAGCTCGACCGGGCCGGTATTGGTCCGGTCAATGCCGTGATCACGGTCTGATCATGGTGCCAGAATCAATGGAGTCTTCGAGCCGTCGCAACGTCTTTGAGCAGTCGGCTCTGGTCAAGCTTCCGTTCAAGACCACCAAGCCCTTTCGAGAGCTGGTCAAGCGGCTGGTCTGGTCAGCGATTCTGTTGCTGGCCAGTACCTTGATCGTCTGGTTCGACCATGACTCCTATGTTGACTCCACCGCCGGTGACGGCGTCTCCCTGATCGACGCCTTCTACTACTCGACGGTTACCGTGACCACGACTGGTTACGGTGACATCACCCCGGTCGCGCCCCATGCGCGACTCATCAATGCCTTCATCATCACCCCGTTGCGCATCACCTTCTTGGTGCTGTTGGTCGGTACCACCCTCGAGATGTTGGCCAACGAGGGGCGACGCGGACTGCTTGACAGTGCTTGGAGGAAGCGCATGAGGAACCACACCGTCGTCATCGGGTACGGCACGAAGGGGCGCAGCGCCGTCAACACCCTGCGCAACCATGACGTTCCCATCGAGAAGATCGTCGTCATCGACAATCGTCCCTCTGCGGTGGCCGAGGCCAATCGGTCAGGCCTGGCTGCCTTCGAAGGCGACGCGACGAGGCGGGACCTGTTGAGACGAGCTGAGATCAGCAAGGCGCGCGAGGTCGTCATCACCCTCAACCGAGATGACTCGGCCATCCTCACCACACTGACGGTGCGACAGCTCAATCCGCGCTGCCACATCGTCGTCTCTGGCAGGGAAGACGAGAACCTTCCCCTGCTGCGTGAGTCCGGGGCCGACGCCGTCGTCACCTCCGCCGACGCGGTGGGCCGTCTGCTTGGTCTGTCCTCGGTCAACCCGCACGTCGGTACCGTCGTCGACGACCTGCTGTCCAGCTCGAAGGGTATGGAGGTCGTCCAGCGGATGGTCTCCAAGACGGAGATCGGCGCACGTCCAGCCGACATCCAGAACGAGCGGCTCCTGGCCGTAATCCGCAATGACGTGCTGCGCAACTTCTACGACCCGTCGATCGGTCAGTTACAGGCTGGTGACGTCATCGTCGTCGTGCGGAAGGCGGTTCCTCGCGCCACCGGCACCCAGACCGAGTCTGACCTGGTCCGCTGAGAACAGCAGGAACCCCTGCACCGGAAGGCCAATTCAGCTGTCGGCATGGGTGCTGACCGACCACATGCCGTCGCACTCAGCCGACATGACGGTGGTAAATACCACTAGAATGAATGGTCCAACTTGCCAGGAGGTGCCCCGATGGCCGACGACAGCGTCTACGGTCCGTACGGATCGGGCAAGGGAACCCTGGGCAAGCCGAAGACTGACCAGCAGCGTCCCCAGCCTCGGATGGGGATGCGCGAGCGCATCGTCCGCTGGGGGACCCCGAAGCCATCAGGTCCGCCCCAGAGCGTCACGGATCCGCTCATCTCGGTAGTCCTGGCCAATCACCCGAAGGCCGACACCGCTGTCATCGAGCGGGCATACCGCACGGCTGAGCATTATCACCGTGGGCAGACCCGCAAGTCGGGTGATCCCTACATCACCCATCCCCTAGCGGTGACGATGATCCTGGCCGAGCTCGGCATGGACGAGCAGACCCTGTGCGCCGGTCTGCTGCACGATACCGTCGAGGACACCTCGTACACGCACGAGCAGCTAACGGCAGACTTCGGCGAGGAAGTGGCCCTGCTCGTCGACGGGGTGACGAAACTCGACAAGGTTCAGTACGGTGACTCGGCGAAGGCCGAGACCATCCGCAAGATGGTCATCGCGATGAGCCGCGACATCCGAGTGCTGGTCATCAAGCTCGCCGATCGGCTGCACAACATGAGGACTTTGGGGTTCCTGCGGCCGGACAAGCAGAACCGCATCGCCAAGGAGACCCTCGAGATCTTCGCGCCACTGGCTCATCGTCTTGGCATGAATGCCATCAAGTGGGAACTGGAGGACCTGTGCTTCTCCACCCTCAATCCCAAGCTCTACGACGAGATCGTCCACATGGTGGCCGAGCAGGCCCCGCAGCGGGAGGCTCAGCTCAAGGAAGTCATCGCGATCGTCCGTCAGGACCTCGATGAGGCCAGCATCGAGGCCACCGTCTACGGTCGGCCGAAGCACTACTACTCGATTTATCAGAAGATGGTCGTGCGCGGTCGGGACTTCTCAGACATCTACGATCTCATCGGTCTGCGCATCCTCGTCGACACCCCGCGCGACTGTTATGCCGCACTGGGCGTCATGCATGTGCGATGGAACCCCCTCCCAGGGCGGTTCAAGGACTACATCGCGATGCCGAAGTACAACATGTACCAGTCCCTGCACACTACCGTGCTGGGGCCCGGTGGGCAGCCGGTGGAATTGCAGATCCGTACTCACGAGATGCACCGGCGGGCTGAGTACGGTGTTGCGGCCCACTGGAAGTACAAGGAGAACCCCAACGCCGTTGGCAAGGGGATTCAGCCTGACGGCACCGACCTGTCCTGGGTACAGTCGCTCAACCAGTGGTCCAAGGAGGAGTCCGATCCCGGCGAGTTCCTGGATTCGTTGCGTTTCGAGATCAATTCCTCGGAGGTTTACGTCTTCACCCCTAAGGGCGACGTCATGGCCCTTCCCCAGGACGCTACCCCCGTTGACTTCGCCTATGCCGTCCACACCGAGGTCGGCCACCGCTGTATCGGCGCTCGCGTCAATGGCAAACTCGTCACCCTGGACACCAAGCTGACCAACGGCGACGTCGTTGACATCCTGACCTCGAATTCCCCCGATGCCGGTCCCAGCCGTGACTGGCTGGGGTTCATCGCCTCTCCACGTGCTCGTTCCAAGATTAAGTCCTACTTCACGAGGGAACGCCGTGAGGAGTCCATAGAGGCTGGTAAGGATGCGATCGCCAAGCAGCTGCGTCAGGCTGGTGTGCCGCTGCAGTCCTTGCTGACGGTGGAGTACCTCACCGCGGTGGCCGATGACCTGCGGGTGTCCGGCATCAACGCCTTGTACGCCGCGGTCGGGGAGCACAACGTCAGCGCCCAGTCGGTCGTCGAGAAGCTCATCGCCCTGGGTGGTGGGCCGGAGGAGACCACGGCCGACGTCGAGGAGGAGCTCGCCGTTGGCGTGAAGACTCCGCGGCATCGCAGCAACGAGACCGGGGTCATCGTCGACGGTGACGCCGACATGCTCGTCAAGCTGGCTCGGTGCTGCACCCCGCTGCCGGGGGACCCGATCATGGGCTTCGTCACCCGCAACGACGGGGTCTCGGTACATCGCACGGACTGCTCGAACGCCAAGAACCTGCTTGAGCACCCCGAACGGATCGTGCCGGTCTCCTGGTCGGAGAACCAGCAGGAGGGCTACCAGGTCACCATCCAGATTGAGGGTCTCGACCGTGCCGGCCTGCTGCTGGACACCTCACGCGTCCTCGCCGAACAGGGGGTCAGCCTCATCTCGGCGAACATGAGCGCATCGAAGACTCATCTGGCTCGATTGCGGCTCACCTTCGAGGCTCCCGACCCAACCCACCTCAAGCACCTCATCGAGTCCATCCGGCGGATCTCCGGGGTCTATGACGTCTTTCGCGTGAAGTCGTGACCCGGTATGGCTCTCGGGGTTTGACTTCTCTGTCTGGAAAGCCGCCGGTATGACGAACGGCCCCGGTCGTTGTGACCGGGGCCGTTTCCTGTCAGTCAGGCGCTGAACTCGTCGAGGGCCTTCTGAGCCTCTTCCAGCCAGGTCTGGTAGGTCCTGATCGACTCGCGGTCCTTCTCGGCCTCCTTGGTGTGGCCAGCAGCCTCGGCCTTCTCGGCCTGGGCGCTGAGCTTGTCGATCTGGGCGCTGAACATGTCGACGGTGGCGCGGGCACGCTCACGAGCCTGCGGATCGGTGCGCTTCCACTCGGCCTCCTCCGCGGAATGGACCTGACGCTCCAAGTCACGGACGCGGGCGTCGATGCGCTTCATGGCGTCACGGGGCACTCGACCGACCTCGTTGAACTTCTCCAGGAAGGAGCGGAACTTGGCCTTGGCCTCCTCAATGTCCTTGACCGGCAGGATGTCCTTCTCGGCCTCGTCGAGAAGCTTCTCCTTGACCTCCTGGTTGCCGCGATATTCCTCGTCCTGCTGGCTCTGAGCAGTACTGCGGGCGTCGAAGAACTTGTCCTGGATGGCGCGGAACTCCTTCCACAGCTTCTCGTCGATGTCGCGAGGAGCCGGGCCAGCAGCCTTCCAACGGTTCATGAGGTCGCGGAACTGACGAGAGGTCTCGCCCCAGGCCGTCGAATCGGCCAGCGGACGAGCCTCCTCGATGATCTGCTCCTTGAGCACGCGAGCCTTCTCACGCAGGTGATTCTGCTCGGCCATGTGCTGCTTGCGGCGACGGGTGAAGGCGGTGCGAGCCCCGGAGAAGCGGTGCCACAGTTCGTCGTCGGTGGTCTTGTCGATACGGGGGAGATGACGCCACTCCTCAAGCAGGTCGCGGAACTTGCCGATGCCACCGCGCCAGTCGGTGCCAGCAGCGATGGCCTCCGCCTTGGCGACCATGTCCTCCTTGGCCTGCTTTGCGCGGGCCTTGGCCTCGGCCCTCTCCTCCCGACGGGTCTCCGCCTTGGCGTCGATGGTGGGGCTGAGAGCCTCCACCCGAGCTGCGAGCGATTCCAGGTCGCCGACGGCATTGGCCTCACGGATGGACGTGACGAGTTTGCTTGCGGCCGATCGGGCTTCCTCCGGCGAGGCGGTCCCGGAGCTCACTCGTGATTCCAGCAGCGACACCTCGGTCTCGAGGGCGTGATAGCGGCGCACGAAGAATTCAAGGGCTTCCTCGCTGGTGGAGTCCGGCACCTGGCCGACAGGCCTCTCCCCGTCACTGGTTCGGACGTAAACGGTGCCGTCATCATCGACGCGGCCGAAAGACTGCGGAGCTTGTGCGTGACTCATACGCTCCATCTTGCCCGATAAAATGGCAAACGTGTTCATTGCGTCCTTCATCACTGGTTCTTTTCAGGCCAATTGCTATCTTCTGGCGCGCGAACCAGGGTCTGACTGCGTCGTCGTCGACCCTGGGATGGGTGCCGAGGAGTTCCTTGGCGAGGCGCTCAAGACCCACCATCTGACCCCGGTGGCGGTCGCGCTCACCCACGGTCACATCGACCATGTCGGTTCAGCTCGCCAGGTTGGAGATCAATACGGCATCCCCGTGCTGTGCCCTCGAGATGACCGGCATCTCCTCACCGACCCCATGGCAGCCTTGGCTGACTTCGCCCGTCCACTCATCGAGCAGTGCTACGGATCGACGACCTTGCGCGAACCCGAGGAAGTCGTCGATGTCGAGCCGTTCTCCCACCACGAGTACGCCGACCTCGACCTGGAATTCCTGCACGCCCCGGGCCACACCCCTGGGTGTTCCATGATCCGCATGGTTGACGCGCAGTTCGGCCCGATCGTCATGTCCGGTGATGTCGTCTTCGCAGGTTCCATCGGTCGAACCGATATGCCCGGGGCTGACCCGGCACAAATGTCTCGCAGCCTGTCCGACGTCGTCTGGCCCCTTGACGACTCCACCCACCTACTGCCAGGACACGGGGGACCGACGACGATGGCCCAGGAGCGCATCTCCAACCCATTTCTCAACCGCACGGTCTCGTCGGACTTCCACTGAGAAGTCTCACCGAATAGTGACGAATGAGCCCGATCGCCCTCGGGCTGGCAGAATGACCCCTGCGGGGTAACCCGCCCTGATACCCAACTCTTCGAAGGATTCCTTCCATGGCCCGTCTCAAGCCCTTGTCCGGTTTTCCCGAGTTCCTGCCCTCAGGACAGATGGTGGAGAACCATGTGACCCGGATCCTTGAGGAGACCTTCGAGCTTCATGGTTTCGCGCCGATCCACACCCGTGCCGTCGAGCCCATGGAGCAACTCACCCGCAAGGGGGAGATCGACAAGGAGGTCTACGTCGTCGATCGACTGCACGCTGACCCTCATGACTCGCGGTCCGAGAAGGACCGTCTGGGCCTGCACTTCGACCTCACCGTTCCCTTCGCCCGCTACGTGTTGGAGAACGCCGGCCACCTGCACTTCCCGTTCCGTCGCCATCAGATCCAGAAGGTGTGGCGTGGTGAACGTCCTCAGGAGGGCCGCTACCGCGAGTTCACCCAGGCTGACATCGACATCGTCGGCGACCAGACCCTGGCCGAGCACCACGATATCGAGACCCCGCTGGTGATGCTGTCGGCTCTTGAGCGTCTGCACACTGAGCTGGGCTTCCCGACCGTCACCATGCACGTCAACAACCGCAAGCTCTCCGAGGGGTTCTACCGCGGGCTGGGCATCGAGGACCACATGGCCGTTCTGCAGCGGGTCGACAAGTACGACAAGATCGGCCCGGACGCGGTGCGTGAGCTTCTCACTGACGAGCTGGGCCTGTCTGACGAGGTCGCCGGCAAGTGTGTCGCCCTGGCCTCCATCCAGTCTGCCGACGACTCCTTCATCGGCAAGGTGCGCGAACTCGGGGTGTCCAACGACATGCTCGAAGAGGGCCTGGATTCCCTCAACCGAGTCGTCACTGCCGTCAACAAGGTCGTTCCCGGACGCATGGTTGCCAACCTCAAGATCGCCCGCGGCCTGGATTACTACACCGGCACCGTCTACGAGACCGAACTGACCGGCCACGAGTCGATGGGTTCGGTGTGCTCGGGCGGCCGTTACGAGTCCCTGGCCTCCGACGGCAAACACATCTACCCGGGCGTGGGAATCTCGCTCGGCCTGACCCGCTTGCTGGCCCCGATCATCTCCCGAGGAGAGCTGAGGTCTTCTCGTTCGGTTCCCTCAGCGGTTCTCGTGGCCGTCAACAGCGAGGAGGATCGTGTCAGCTCGGAGGCCGTCGCCCACGCGATGCGCTCCCGCGGCATCCCCTGCGAGGTGGCCCCCAAAGCCGACAAGTTCGGCAAGCAGATCAAGCATGCTGATCGTCGCGGGATCCCCTTCGTGTGGTTCCCGGGTGCTCAGCACAGCGACCACCGGGACCCCGACACCGTCAAGGACATTCGCTCCGGTGACCAGGTCGAGGCTGACGCCGCGAGTTGGAATCCGCCTGCCGAGGATCTTCATCCCGGAGTCGTCGGTTCTTGGTGAGTGCGGCCTGCCGAAGGGCGACACCTACGAGGAACAGGGCTCCCGGTAACCTCCGGGAGCCCTCCTTCACACCTCAGCAGGTAACTGGGCGTCGCTGGGCACGGGAGGTGATGATGTCGTCGGCGGCTAACGTCAGCCACCACAGGGTGCCCAGGGACAAGCTGAAACGCTGCCAGATCCCGGTGTAATCCATCGGGGTGCCATCGAACCAGTCCATGGCCCCGATGCCGTTGAGCAGGGTGAACACGATCCACGCCCATGCCACTATCAGACCGAAGGTGCGGAACCTCGTCATGGTGGAGTTGAGCAGCAGGATCGGGAGGGTAAAACCGACGACGACGATCGTCGAGGTCCCGACGTGGACGAGGTGGCTCGGGCTGACGTGACCGGCCTCCTCGGCAGCCAGACAGGCCGTGGAACGGGTAGGGGAGCAGTCCATCGTCACCAAGGCGTCAAGAACACTGAAAAGTCCGCCAGCCACGAATCCAATGCCCGACCACCCCTGGCGGCCAAGGGGACGACGGCCAACCCAGGCAAGAGTGGCCAGGCCTGCCAGACACAGGGAGGCCCCCATGATGACGTCGGTGGTCTGGAAGAGGTAACGCCACGGCTGGTCACGGGCGGAGTACTCCGATACGAAGGCATGCAGCTGGCTCATCGCGGGGTTGAGAACGCCTGCGAATGCCCAGGTCAGGGAGGCCAGTGACGCGAAGATGAGGAAGGTCGCGCGCCACCGTCGACACGTCGCTTCACGATGAGGATTCAGCACTGACGGCCTTCCCACTCGCTGCGCAGTATGCCGTGATAGATCTGGTCACGGATCGTTGACCCGCTAAGGCAGGAGGCTCGACGCAGACCCTCGGTCACCATACCGGCCTTCTCCATGACTCGTCCCGAGGCGACATTGGCCGGGTCGTGGCTGGCCTCCACCTTGTTGGCCTGTGCTACGGCGAAGAGATAACCTGTCACTGCGACCAGCGCTTCGGTGCAGTACCCCCTGCCCCACCAGCGCCGTCCGACGACATAGCCGACATTGACCAGGCCGACGCTGAGATCCTGTTCGACGACCGAGGTCTGCCCGATGAGGGTCTCATCCTCGATCAGCTCAATGCCCCAGTTGAAGGTTCCTGGATCATCGTAGGAATCGACCCAGGCACCGACGACGGCCCGGCTCACATCCACGCTGGAATGGGTGGGCCACCTGAGGAACTGTGTGACCTCCGGGTCACTGGCCCAGTTGTCATATACCTGCTGGGCATCGCCGACGGTCAACCGGCGAAGTACTAGGCGATCCGTCTGTAGCCGACGGGTGCCAGTCAATTCCATGCCGGTGACGATATCACCGGTTCCCAAAGGCCAATTACACGTGCAGTGACAGCTCCATCACAGGGGTTCCGTTGAGGTCTGGGCGTGATGCCGTCTGGGGTGAGGTCGGGATCTCCTCGTCCGACTCCGGCCGTACGGCCTCGTTGGCGTCGAGCTCTTCCGAGTCGTTGCGATCGCGCGCGGTGGCAGCCATCAGCTTGATGCGGTTGAGCTGGTTGACCTGGGAGGCACCGGGGTCGTAGTCCACCGACACCACATTGGCATGCGGGAACTGACGGCGGATCTCTCGGAAGATACCGCGACCGGTGACGTGGTTCGGCAGGCAGGCGAACGGCTGGACGACGGCGATGTTCGGCACGCCCTCGCGGATCATGTCGACCATCTCACCGACGAGGTACCACCCCTCGCCAGCCTGGTTGCCGAGCTGGACGATGCGTTGGGCGTCCTCCATCAGCTCTGTGATCGGGGTCGGGACCTCGAACCGGGTCGACTTCCTCAGCGCCGTGGTCACCGGCTTCTGATACTGCATCAGTAGACCACGGAAGGCCTTCTTGAGGTGACGGCTCCACTTGTCAGTACCGAAGGTCTTGTAGTTGTAGTCGCCCGCTGACAAACAGTTGTAGACGAACCACATCAGACCTGGCAGGACGGCCTCGCAGTCCTCAGACTCGATGGTGTCGACAATGTGATTGTTGGCGTCCGGGTGGAACTGCACCAAGATCTCGCCGAGGACACCGACGCGAGGTTTGCGCGGGCCATCGACGAGTTCGAGGTGCTCGAAGCCGTCGACGACGCCGTTGATGATCGCCTTGTAGGAGGTGCGCCGTCCCCAGGTCTTGGAATGTCCGCCATCCAGGAAGTGCTCCCTGGCGATGGTCGTCCAGTGGTGCATGAGCTCGTCAGCTGAACCCGGAACCGCCTCGTAAGGTCGGGTACGCAAGTGGACCTTTTGCAGCAGGTCCCCGATCGTGATGGCCTGAACCATGCGGTGAATCAGGGGAGCGGTGAGGGAGAAGCCCGGGTTGTCCTCGACACCCTGCAGGGAAGCTGCGATGACCGGGATGCTTCCGAATCCGGCATCCTTGAGGGCCTTGCGCAGCAGACCAATGTAGTTGGTGGCACGGCACATGCCACCGGTCTGGGTGAGGAAGAGGGTGGTGTGGTCCAAGTCGTATTTGCCCGACTTCAATGCCGAGACGAGCTGACCAATGACGACGATGGCGGGGAAACAGGCATCGTTGTTGACCACCGACAGGCCGAAGTCGATGTTCTCCCTGGAAGCTTGCTCCAACACCTCGACGTTGTAACCGGAGGCGCGCAGAGCTGCCTCCGCGACCGAGGTCTGGTACGGGGCGAGCTGGGGCACCAGGATGGTGTGGGTCGCCTTCATGTCCTTGGTGAAGGGGACCCGGTCGTCGGAAAGCGGATGGGTCACCAGCTTGCGATCGTGGCCGGTGCGTTCCTTCGCCGCGGCCTGCAGGGAGCGCATCCGAATACGGGCTGCACCCAGGTTCGATACCTCGTCAATCTTGAGAGTGGTGTAGATGCGGTCACGCGCTGCCAGGATCTCGCGCACCTGGTCGGTGGTGATGGCGTCCAGTCCGCAACCGAAGGAGTTGAGCTGGACGAGCTCGAGATCGGGGCGGGAGCCCACGAAGGCGGCTGCCTGGTAGAGGCGGGAGTGGAACATCCACTGGTCACGCACACGCAGCGGACGCTCTAGCAGGTCAGACCCAAGATGGGCCACGGAGTCCTCGGTGAGGACCGCCATGCCCAGGGAATTCACCATCTCGGGAATGCCGTGGTGAATCTCGGGATCGACGTGATAGGGGCGTCCTGCCAGCACGATGCCGGGAACGTTGTGCTCAGCCATGTAGGCCAAGGCGTCCTCGCCCATCTTGCGGACGTCGTCATGAAAGGCCCTGTCCTCCTCGAGCCCCTCGGTAACGGCTTGACGGGCCTCCTCGACGGTCACCCCGTCCTCGGCGAAGATCTCCGCCAGTCGTTCGGCGAGCTTGTCTGGGTTGGCCAGGGAGAGGAAGGGAGAGATGAGCTCGACGTCCTTCTCGCGCAGGCTCTCCACGTTGGCACGGATGACCTCGGGGTAGGAGGCGACGACTGGGCAGTTGAAATGTGCGTCGGCGTCGGTCACGCTGACCTGTTCGAAACGGATGCAGGGGTCGAAGATTCGCTTGACACCGCGCTTCACGAGATCTTCCACGTGACCGTTGTTGAGTTTGGCGGGGTAGCAGATGTTCTCGCTGGCGATGGACTCCATGCCCTTCTCGAACAGGGCGTGGGAGGAGCGCCCCGAGATCATGACGCGATAGCCCAAGGCCGAGAGGGTCGTGAACCAGAACGGGTAGTTCTCGTACATGTTGAGGGCGCGAGGCAGACCCAGGTCCCCGCGGAAGGCCTTCTTGACGGTGAGTCGTCGGTAGCTGAAGAGCCTCTTGTACTTGGCCTCGAAGACGTTGGGCAGTTCGGACTTCGGCAGCTTGGCCATCGTGCGGTTGTTGACCTCGGCGCCGCGGTCACAGCGGTTGCCGGAGACGAAGACGCGTCCGTCCGAGAAGGTGGCGATGGTGCGCTGGCAGTGGTTCTGGCACAGGGTGCAGTCGTCGCGGTGGGTCTCGACGGCGAACCCGTCCAGTTCGGCGCGATTTCGCAGACCGTCAGAGGTGGTGGGCTCGCCCGCATGGAAGCGGGCACGGGCCGTTAGCGCGGCACCGTAAGCACCCATGAGTCCGGCCTCGGCAGGACGGACGACCTCGCGGCCGGTGAGTTTCTCGAAGGCTCGCAGCACGGCATTGTTGAGGAAGGTGCCGCCCTGGACGACGACCTTGTCACCCAACTGGGACGGATCGGTAAGCTTGATGACCTTGTACAGGGCGTTGCGGACCACGGAGTAGGACAGTCCGGCAGCGATGTCGGCGGGGGAGGCCCCTTCCTTCTGGGCCTGCTTGACCGAGGAGTTCATGAAGACGGTGCAGCGGCTGCCCAGGTCGACGGGATGCTGGGCCATCAGGCTCATGTCGGCGAAGGACTGGATGTTAGTGTCCATCCCGGCGGCGAAGGTCTGGAGGAAGGATCCACATCCCGACGAGCAGGCCTCATTGACGGAGATGGAGTCAATGACCTGGTCGACGACGCGCAGGTACTTCATGTCCTGGCCGCCGATGTCGATGATGGCGGTGACTCCGGGAAGCAGGTGATCAGCAGCCCGGTAGTGGGCCATCGTCTCGACCTCACCGTCCTCGGCGCCCAGGGCAGCCTTGACGAGCCCCTCGCCGTAACCGGTGGTACAGGTACGGGCGATGGTCGCCTCTGCGGGCATGGTGTCGTAGAGATCGGTGAGGATCTGCACTGCTGCGCTCACCGGGTCGCCCTCGTTGGAGGCGTAATGGGAGGCGACGATGTTGAGGGACTCGTCAAGCAGTACCGACTTGATCGTCGTCGAACCGGCGTCGATACCGAGGAAGAGGTTGCCGCGAGCATCATGCAGTGGCAGATGGGGGAGTTTGGCCTGGGAGTGACGCTTGGTGAACTCGGTCAGTTCCTCTTCATTCCTGAACAGTGGCGGCATCGACTGGGAGATGCCGTTCTGGGTGCGGGCGTGACGGGAACGCTCAGCGGTCTCGGAGAGGTCCACCGGCTCCGAGGCAGACGTCAGGGCAGCCCCCATGGCCACGTAGAGCTGGGCGCGCTCCGGTGTGATGTATTCGTCGACCTTGCCCTCAAGAACTCGCGCGAAGGCGTCTCGTAGGGCCGGCATGAAGTGTAACGGACCACCGAGGAAGATGACCTTGCCGCGGATCGGACGTCCACAGGCCAGGCCGGCGATGCACTGGGTGGCGACGGCCTGCATGACCGACGCCGCGAGGTCCTCGTGACGCGCACCCTCGTTGATGAGGGGCTGGAGGTCAGACTTGGCGAACACACCGCAGCGCGACGCGATGGGGTGGATGGTGTGGGCACGCGATGCCAGGTCGTTGAGGCCAGCGGCGTCGGTGTGGAGCAGGGTGGCCATCTGGTCGATGAAGGCACCCGTTCCGCCGGCACACGAACCATTCATGCGCTGCTCGGGGACCGGCTTGAGGTAAGTGATCTTGGCATCCTCGCCGCCGAGCTCCAGGAGGACGTCGGCGTCCGGGTTCCAGTGCTGGACGGCCGCGGTCTCGGCCATGACCTCCTGGATGAATGTGAGGCCCAGGGCCTCGGCGGTTCCCAGACCTGCTGATCCGGTGACGGCTGCGCGCACCTTGGCGCCGGGGAGGGCCTTGGCGGCGTCGCCGAGCAGTGACGCTATGGCGCCGGTGATGTCGGCATGGTGGCGTCTGTAGTCCTCGAAGAGAATGTTCTCGTCGGGGTCGAGGACGACGGCCTTGATCGTCGTCGATCCGACGTCAAGCCCCATTCGGAGATCCTGGTCGGCCAGAGGGATCGCATTGCCATGATGTGCGTCCATGCCCCCATTTCATCACCGTGGAAATCACTTCGCAGCCACCGGGGTCCCCTTTTCCGGAAGATTTTTTGGGGAGTACGGTCGTGGCATGTCTGTCCGGAGTCAGTCACAGCGCACTCGAGCGCCCCGCCGTGGTCCTCGTGGCGAGGCCGGGGCAGCGCGAGCATCGATTCTGGCAGCTGCCAGGGCTCTCTTCCTGGCGGGAGATTTTCAGTCGGTGAGTCTGCGGGCCGTTGCCCGGGAAGCTGGGGTGGACACCTCATTGGTGAGCTACTACTTCGGATCCAAGCAGGCTCTCTACAACGAGGCGATGTCCCTGCCGAACGGACCACACCGGATCATTGCTGACGTCTGTTCTGGCACAGAGCCGGATCACCTGGGCGAGGCACTGGTCAAGGCCTTCATCGATGCCTGGGACGGGCATCTCGGCCTGGGCGGACCGGATCCGCAGATGCAGGGGGTGGTTCAGGCGCTCCTCACCCAGCCTGGCACCTTCGACATGGTGAGCGAGTTCTACACCGATCAGATCCTGGCCCCCGTCGTCGAGCTCTTGGTGCCCCGGTTCGGGGAGGAGGAGGCAGGAATCCGGGCCTCGCTGGGGCTCTCGCAGTTGTTGGGAATCTTCACGGCCCGTTATGTCGTCGGGCTGCGATCCCTGGCAGATCTCTCCGCTTCGGAACTCATTGCTCGAGAGGCTCCGACCTTGCAGAAGACCCTGACGGGTTCGGTTCCCAGGGGATGACACATCCTTTTAGCCCTCAGGGCGTTCAGTTCGCCCACCGGAGTGCCACGTCCGGCGATAGGGTGATACCCATGAACTTGGCGCACGGTCGCGCCTCCGCCCACGGATAACGGGAGATGACCAATGACCATCGCAATCAAGATGGGTTTCCTCGATGGTGACCCCATCGTTGACGACCAGGGTCGACTTGTCGGACGAGGAGGCGGAACCGCGCTGGTTGAGCGACTCCTCAAGATGTACCCGGGAGCCGTCGTCGTCGACCACGAGGATCGGCAGTGTGACGGTTTCGAGGCCAAGACGCTGTCCAGCCTTGACCCGCTGGAGACCCTCGTCATCAACCTCGACGTCATCGACTCGGTCGGCGTCTTCCAGACGATGCACCGTGAGGGTGCTGAGCCGAAGATCCTCAACCTGCAGTGGCTGCCCCCGTCCCACTACCACCACAAGGTGAACTTCGCGGCCATGGGCCTGGCCTACGCCCTCTTCCCGACCCTGTGCTCCGGTGAGCGCACCGCCGGCGAGGTGACCGAGCTGGTTCGTCGCTGGACGATCTCCCCGCTGGCCCACCAGGCTCGGATCGCCTGGGTTCAGCCTGGTATCCGTGACGATCTCGTCCGCGAGCACGTCGATCCCGAGGTGCCGACCGTCCTCTACCCGGCCATTCACCTCACCGACAACAAGCAGCCGAAGGTCTTCCTCGACGTCATGAATCGCGTCGCCTCCGAGATGGACGTGCGCATGGAGGTTCGCCTGAGCCAGCGCGATCTCGCCAGCGTCATGGCCATGAAGATGTCCTCGCCCAAGTGGGCCTCGGTCGGCCCACTGTTCGGTCAGCGCGAGGAATACTGGGAGGCCCTGGCGCGTATGACGGCATTCCTCGCCACTGCGAAGAATGAGGCCTACGGCTTCGAGTATCTTGAGGCCCTGGTCGCTGGCGCGATCGGTGTCTTCCCGGATGCTGCTTGGGCCCGCAAGACCGTTCCTGAGGACTACCCGTACTTCTACCGCACCACCGACGAGGCGGTATCGATGCTGAAGGACGTGTTGCGCGATCCCGAGACGGCCCGAAACGCCATCAATGACGCTGCCGGCGGCTCTCTGCGCGAGTGGATCCTCGCCAATAACGAGCGTTCCGGTGGTAACGAGGCCATCCGCAAGCAGATCGAGGAGTGGTTCCCCGAGATCGAGGCCTGATCCTTGGTCGAGACATGATTGAGCGCCGTGACGGTCGACCGTCACGGCGCTCAATCATGTCTCGACGTGGGGCATGCCCCACGGGCAGTGTGTCCCGGATGACGGCTGAGGTGGCCGCCGGTATGCTGGCTCGCGGCCCGTACCGTCTATACGTGGCCTGCGACAACGGAAGGATGAAACGTGCTGCGAACCCATGACGCCGGAAGCCTGCGAGCCAGCGACATCGGCAAGGAGGTGACTCTCGCCGGATGGGTTGGGCACCGACGCGACCATGGCGGCGTTGCCTTCATCGATCTTCGCGACGCATCCGGTCTGGCCCAGGTCGTCATCCGTGACGAGATCTTGGAGTCCTCTGGCGCCCATGATCTGCGCAACGAGTACTGCATCAAGGTGACTGGTGTCGTCGAGGCTCGTCCGGAGGGCAATGCCAACCCGAACCTTCCCACCGGCGAAATCGAGGTCGCCATCTCCGAGCTCGAGGTTCTCAACCCCTCGGCCCCGCTGCCCTTCCAGATCGACGAGCACGTCACCGTCGGTGAGGACGCCCGTCTCAAGTACCGCTACCTGGACCTGCGGCGTCCACGTCAGCACGAGGCGCTGGTGCTGCGCTCCAAGGTGGCTCACGCCATTCGTGAGGTTCTCGACCGTCATAACTTCTATGACATCGAGACCCCGACCCTGACCCGTTCCACTCCTGAGGGTGCCCGTGACTTCCTGGTGCCGGCCCGCCTTGCCCCCGGGTGCTGGTACGCCCTGCCGCAGAGCCCCCAGCTGTTCAAGCAGCTGCTCATGGTGTCGGGCATGGAGCGCTACTACCAGATCGCACGTTGCTACCGCGACGAGGACTTCCGAGCTGACCGTCAGCCCGAGTTCACCCAGCTCGACGTCGAGATGAGCTTCGTCGACCAGGATGACGTCATCTCCCTGGCGGAGGAGACCATGGCGGCCTGCTGGAAGATCATTGGCGTCGACATGCCGACCCCGTTGCCGCGCATCACCTGGCACGAGGCGATGGACCGTTACGGCTCCGACAAGCCTGATCTTCGTTTCGGCAACGAGATCACCGAGGTCACTGACTTCTTCGCTAACACCCCGTTCCGCGTCTTCCAGGCTCCCTACGTGGGCGCCGTCGTCATGCCTGGTGGAGCCTCGCTACCGCGTCGCCAGTTCGACGCTTGGCAGGAGTGGGCTCGTACCCGAGGCGCCAAGGGCCTGGCCTACATCACCATCTCCGACGAGGGTGTGCCTGGCGGTCCGGTCGCCAAGAACATCTCGGAGGAGGAGAAGGCTGGTATCGCCGAGAAGGTCGGTGCCAGGCCCGGTGACGCCATCTTCTTCGCCGCTGGACCGAAGACCTCCTCCCAGGAGCTGCTCGGTGCGGCCCGTCTGGAGATCGGTCGTCGTTGTGAACTCTTCGATCCCTCCGACTGGGCCTTCTGCTGGGTGGTCGACGCCCCGCTGTTCAAGCCGACCAAGGAGGCCGAGGCCTCTGGCGACGTCGCGGTCGGCGGCGGTGCCTGGACTGCTGTCCACCACGCTTTCACCAGCCCGACCCCTGAGTGCATGGACACCTTCGATACCGATCCGGGTTCGGCCCTCGCCTACGCCTACGACTTCGTCGTCAATGGCAATGAGGTCGGCGGTGGATCCATCCGTATCCATCGTCGTGATGTCCAGGAGCGCGTCTTCAACGTCATGGGCATTGGTCCGGAGGAGGCCCAGGAGAAGTTCGGCTTCCTCCTCGACGCCTTCAAGTTCGGTGCTCCGCCGCATGGTGGCATCGCCTTCGGCCTGGACCGTCTGGTCATGCTGCTCGGCAGCTTCGAGACCATCCGGGACGTCATCGCCTTCCCGAAGACCGGCAACGGCTATGACCCGTTGACGGCCGCTCCGGCTCCCATCACCCCGGCTCAGCGTCGTGAGGCTGGGGTGGACGCCAAGCCGAAGAAGAAGGCCGAGTCCCCCGAGGGGCAGAAGGACGACGCAGAGAAGTCCAAGAAGTGACGATTCCGAGCTGACGACGGGCGGCGACTGATGCGTACGGTCGTCGCCCGTTCCTCATGTCGAGCGTCGTTGGACGTCGGGGTGTCGCAGCGCGGCGATATGGTGCCATGGTGAGTGAGGATCTCTTCGGCAACGTCGGGCCGGCACAGCCCGACGCGACCAGTGGCGGGTCCCTGGACACTCCCAACCCTGACGCGCCACTGGCCGTTCGACTGCGCCCCCGCACGATTGACGAGATCGTCGGTCAGCAACACCTGTTGACCCCCGGGTCGCCGTTGCGTCGGCTGGCTGAGGGCACCGGGGCCATGAGCGTCTTCCTGTGGGGCCCTCCGGGGGTCGGCAAGACGACGATTGCCTCTGTGGTGTCCCACGCCACGAACCGACGATTCGTGGAGAGCTCGGCCGTGACCGCCGGAGTCAAGGATGTCCGACGGGAACTCGACACCGCTCGTCGTCAGCTGGCGCTGGGAAAGCCGACCGTCCTCTTCGTCGACGAGGTGCACCGGTTCTCCAAGGCCCAGCAGGACGTGCTCCTGCCCGCAGTCGAGAACCGGACCGTGACCCTCATCGCCGCCACCACGGAGAATCCATCCTTCTCGGTCATCTCCCCGCTGCTGTCCCGATCCCTGCTGCTGACCCTGAAACCCCTCACCGAGGCTGACGTCTCCTCCCTCATCGACCGTGCACTGAGTGATCCGCGCGGTCTGCGCACCGAGTCGGACGGGCTCTACGCCCTTGACGACGATGCCCGAGCCGACCTGTTGCAGCTGGCGGGGGGAGACGCCCGACGAGCCCTGACCTATCTCGAGGAGGCCGCCGCCGGAGCGAGCACGGCTGGAACTGACATCATCACCAGTCAGATCGTCTCGACGGCTGTGGATCGCGCTGCGGTGCGGTACGACCGTGACGGTGATCAGCACTACGACGTCATCAGTGCCTTCATCAAGTCGGTACGTGGTTCGGACGTCGACGCAGCCTTGCACTATCTGGCCCGGATGATCGAGGCGGGGGAGGATCCCCGGTTCATCGGCCGCCGTCTGGTGATCTTGGCCAGCGAGGACATCGGCATGGCCGCCCCGAGCGTGCTGCAAACCTGTGTCGCCGCAGCCCAGGCCGTTCAACTCATCGGTATGCCCGAGGCCCGCCTCAACCTGGCCCAGGCGACCATTGCAGCGGCCACCGCCCCGAAGTCCAACGCGGTCATCACCGCCATCGACGGGGCACTGGCCGACGTCCGCGCCGGTAAGGGAGGAGAGGTGCCTGCCCATTTGCGGGACGCGCACTATTCATCCGCCCACGACCTCGGTCACGGGGTCGGATACCGTTACGCTCACAACTTTCCGCACGGGGTGGCCGAACAGCAGTATCTTCCTGACGACATCGCCTCGACGCGGTATTACCACCCGACCGACCACGGCAATGAGGCTGCCATCTCACAACGTCTGAGCCAGATACGGATGCTGCTCGGACGAGATACCACCGAGGAGAAGAAGTCATGACCCTGGGTCAGATCGCCGGACTCATCGCTGCCCTCGCGGCGGTGGTGCTCGTCGCGCTGTGTGCCGTTCCCCTGCTGAAACTTGGTGGCGTCCTGGATGAGGTGCGCAGGACGGTCCGCGACGTGGATGAGTCGACGGTGCCGATCTTGGAAGAACTCAAGGGAACGGTCGTCATCACCAATGGTGAGATCTCGAAGCTTGACCAGGTCATCGAGGACATTCACACCATTTCCGAACACGGCACCGTCGTCACCGGTCAGGCTGCTGAACTCGCTCAAACCTTCACCCAGACGGTCGGGACGCCGATGGTGAAGGCCGCTGCTTTTGGTGAGGGAGTGCGACGCACGATTCGTCGTCCCAGGCGTCGCAATCATCCCTCCCAGGTCGAGACCGAGGCAGCTCCCGCCGAGGTGAGTCATGGTGCGTCAGCGGCTGAGGACCTCGACGACGAGAACTGATCCACAATCGGATCACCCTCGCTCCACGATTCCTCAGCTCGACATTTTCCGAGGCGCGCTGAGATGTGGCCTACCGCGCGTCCGGGTAGGGTTGGGACCCGGTATGTCCTGAAAATTTGTCAGGATTTCCCACAGGCCACAATCAGCGACCACGTCAAGAAGGACCAGGCATGAGAACAGCGGAGATCGGACAGCGCTTCGTCGACTTCTTCGAGAACAAGGGTCACGCAGTGGTGCCGAGCGCCTCGCTGTTGTACAACGACCCCACGCTGCTGTTCGTCAATGCCGGCATGGTGCCGTTCAAGCCCTACCTCATGGGCACCGAGCCTTCCCCGTGGAAACGCGCCACCAGCATCCAGAAGTGCGTCCGTACCCTCGATATCGACGAGGTCGGCAAGACCACCCGCCACGGCACCTTCTTCCAGATGCTGGGCAACTTCTCCTTCGGTGACTACTTCAAGAATGAGGCCATCCAGTACGCCTGGGAGCTCGTCGCCAAGCCTGCCGACCAAGGTGGATTCGGCTTTGACCCGGCCAGCATCTGGGTGACGGTCCTCGGCCCGGGATTCCATCCGGACTACCCCGAGGGCGACATCGAGGCGCGCGAGGCCTGGCGAGCCGTCGGGGTGCCCGATGAGCACATCCAGGGCCGTTCCCTTAAGGACAACTACTGGCACATGGGCGTCCCCGGTCCGGGCGGCCCGTGCTCCGAGATCTACATCGACCGTGGTCCGGCTTACGGCCCCGACGGAGGTCCGCAGGCCGATGAGGATCGTTACCTCGAGATCTGGAACCTCGTGTTCGAGACCGAGGATCTGTCCGCGGTTCGCGCCAAGGAAGACTTCGACATCGCCGGCCCGCTGCGCAGCCTCAACATTGACACCGGCGCTGGTCTGGAGCGCATCGCGTACCTGCTCCAGGGCGTCGACAACATGTACGAGATTGACCAGGTCTTCCCCGTCATCGAGAAGGCTTCGGAGATGTCGGGCAGGCGTTATGGCGCCAACCATGACGACGACGTCCGGCTGCGCGTGGTTGCCGACCACGTCCGTTCCGGCCTCATGCTCATGACCGACGGCGTCACCCCCGGCAACGAGGCTCGTGGATATGTGCTTCGTCGTCTGCTGCGTCGCGTCGTCCGTGCCATGCGTCTGCTCGGTGTGGAGGATCCGGTGCTACCTGAGCTGCTGCCGGTCTCCCGTGACCTCATGTCTGCTTCCTTCCCGGACGTCCTCGCTCAGTGGGATCGAGTCATCGGGGCCGCCACTGCCGAGGAGGAGACCTTCCGTCGTACCCTCAGCGCCGGTACCGCGATGCTCGACGCCGCGGTGGCAGACACCAGGGCTGCGGGCTCCAAGACCCTGTCTGGCGATAAGGCCTTCCAGCTGCACGACACCTACGGTTTCCCGATTGACCTCACCCTTGAGATGGCGGCCGAACAGGGCCTGCAGGTTGACCGTGACAAGTTCACCGCCCTGATGGCCGAGCAGCGCGCCCGTGCCAAGGCAGACTCCAAGGCCAAGAAGGGCCTGCTCACCGACCCGGAGGCCTACTCCCAGGTGCGCGCCCTCGGCGAGACTCCCTTCCTCGGCTACACGGATCTGACCGTCGACACCACCGTCACTGGCATTATCGCCAACGGTGCCTCCGTCACGGTTGCCGAGTCCGGATCAGTCGTCGAGGTCGTGCTCGCCGAGACCCCGTTCTACGCCGAGATGGGTGGCCAGGACTCCGACTCCGGCATCATCCGCGCCAATGGCTTCGATCTCGAGGTCCTGGACGTCCAGCGCCCGGTTCCCGGCCTCATCGTCCACAAGGTACGTCTCGACGGAGACCTCGCTGTCGGTGACAAGGTGACCGGGCAGGTCAACCCGACCACCCGTTTTGGAGCTTGCCAGGCCCACACCGCCACCCACGTCATCCACGCAGCCCTGCGCGAGCTGGTCGGGCCGTCGGCCACCCAGGCCGGCTCCTACAACAAGCCCGGCTACCTGCGTTTCGACTTCTCGGCCACCAAGGGACTCTCGGAATCCCTCAAGGAGGAGATCGAGGAGCGCTGCAACGTCGCCATCCACGACGACTTCGAGGTCACCGACACCCAGATGCCTCTTGAGGATGCCAAGGCCATGGGAGCGATGGCCATGTTCGGCGAGAAGTACCCGCCGATCGTGCGCGTCGTCGAACTGGCCGGCCCGTGGTCCCGCGAGTTGTGCGGTGGCACTCACGTCGCCTCCACCGGTCGTATCGGCATGCTGAGCCTGCTGAGCGAACAATCGGTCGGTTCAGGGACTCGCCGCGTCGAGGCGCTGGTCTCCACCGATGCCTTCCGCCACATGGCTGCCGAGCGTGCCCTGGTCAACGAGCTCACCGGCATCCTCAAGGTGCAGCCTGACCAGCTGGCCGACCGCGTCTCCAAGCTCGCTGCCGACCTCAAGGACGCTGAGCACAAGCTGGCCGCCGCCCGCACCCGCGAACTCATGGGGCAGGTTGACGACATCGTCGCCGGTGCCACCCCGGCCGGGTCCTTTGACCTCATCGCGGCCAGGGTGCCTGGTGTTCTTGGCAACGACCTGCGCACCCTGGCCTCCGAGGTCCGGGTCCGCGTCAAGGATCGCCCGGCGGTCGTCACCCTCATCGGAGGTACAGACGACAAGCCCGCCATGATCGTCGCGACGACTGAGTCCGCTCGCGCCGCCGGAGCCAGGGCTGGTGCCCTCATTAAGGCCGGCACGGGGCCGATCGGTGGCCGCGGTGGCGGCAAGGATGACATGGCTCAGGGGGCCGGCAGCGATGCTTCTGGTATCGACGCCGCACTTCGTGCCATCAACGCCGAGTTGGCTGCGCTGTGAACTCCGAGGAGCGCCCCGATACCTCCCTGCGCGGTGTGAGGATCGCTGTCGACTGGGGGAAGGCCCGGATCGGTGTGGCCGCGAGTGACCGTGATGCCATCCTTGCCTTCCCGGTAGAAACGGTGCAGACCGCGAATCGTCCGGTACAGCGCCTGGCCGAGATTGTCGCCGAGTATGAGCCCGTCGAGGTCATCATGGGCCTCCCGGTGGCCCTCGACGGCACCGAGAAGATCGCCGCGCGGGATGTCCGGCAGGCCGGACATCAGCTTGCCGAGGCCATCAGTCCGATTCCGGTGCGCTGGGTCGATGAAAGGATGACGACACGTACGGCCGCTCGTGCTCTCCACGATGCCGGGCGAGACGCGCGCAAACAGCGTGGCGTTATTGATCAGGTGGCTGCGGTGGCCATACTGGAGCACGTGTTGGAGCAAGTCCGGTCGGCCCGATCGGCGACGACGACAGGAGGGACGGATTCGTGAACGGACCGTTCGACGAACAAGATGACCCCAAGGCGGAGTTCTGGTACAAGTTTCGCAGTGCTGTGGCGGTCATCTTGTCCTTGGCGGTTCTCGTTGGTGGGTGCGTCTTCGTCGGTGTCAAGACTTATGACGCCTACATCTCGTACAAGTCGGCCGACGACTACCTCGGAGACGGTGAGAAGGACGTCCTGGTGCGTGTGCCCTCGGGCGCGTCGGTGAGCGAGGTCGGATCGATCCTGCTCGACAACGACGTCATCAAGTCGACGAAGGCCTACAACAAGGCCATTCGCGAGTCGGAGTCTGACGTCACGATCCAGGCCGGCCAGTACAAGCTCAAGACCCACATGAGCGCGGCGAAGGCTGTCTCCATCCTGGGCAACCCGGACAACATCCAGCGCACTCGCGTCACCCTTCCCGAGGGACTGACAACCGAGGAACAGTTCGCCATCATGGCCAAGGGCACCACCATGCCCGTCGACAGTTTCAAGGTCGCGTACAAGCAGACCAAGAAGCTTGGCCTGCCGGTGTGGGCCAAGGACCGTCCGGAGGGTTTCCTCTTCCCCGACACCTACGAGGTGGGTTCCAACCCGACGCCGCTGGAGATTCTGCAGATGCAGGCGAACCAGTTCGTCAAACAGGTGAACACCATGAACTTCATGGGTCAGGCCCAGGCCATCAAGCGCAGTCCCTATGATGCCCTCATCGTCGCCTCCATCCTGGAGAAGGAGGCCAGGAACCCCAAGGACATGAGGATGGTCGCCGGCATCATCTACAACCGTCTCAACCAGGGTATGAAGGTGGAATCGGATGCGACGGTGCTGTACGCCAACCATGCCGACGGAAAGCTGACGACGACCGACGAGCAGCGTGCCAAGGATTCTCCTTACAACACCTACCTGCACAATGGCCTCCCGCCGACTCCCATCAACAATCCTGGTACGGCGTCGATGGAGGCGGCCGTGACCCCGATCAAGAGCGACTACCTGTACTGGGTCGTCACGGATCCCGACAAGGGGACGACGGCCTATGCCAAGACCTTGGCCGATCACGAGAAGAATGTGAAGAAGTTCCAGGCGTGGTGTCAGGACCACAAGGGCAAGTGCTGATCGGGAGGAGTTGACGATGCGGTGCGCGGTCGTTGGTCATCCAGTGGCTCATTCCGTGTCGCCGGCAATCCATCGGGCCGCATATCGGGTTCTCGGACTGGACTGGTCCTACGACGCCATTGACGTCGAGCCCGGTGGACTGCGCACCTTTGTCGATGAGCTAGACGAGTCGTGGCGCGGCTTGTCGGTGACGATGCCCCACAAGGTTGATCTCAGTGAGTTGGGGGAGACCGACGAGACCGTCGAACTGCTCGGAGCGGCGAACACCTGGGTACGTCGTGACGGGAGAACCATCGTCCGTAACACCGACGTGACCGGCGCCGGGGCTGCGCTTCGGTCTCGGGGCGTCACCGGGGTTGAGAAGGTCGTCATGCTCGGGGCGGGGGCGACGGCACGGTCAGTTCTTGCCGCTGCCGTCCAATTGGGGGCAGACGAGGTCATCATCATGTCGCGCTCTCGCGATCGGTCGACCGAGATCCTTGAGCTTGCCAACCGTCTCGGGATCCGCGTCGCCTGGTTGCCCTTCGAGTCCGAGCCGTCGCGTTGTGACCTCATGGTCTCGACGGTTCCGGCCGGGTCTGTCATGGACCGGGCTGAGGACCTCGCTGCCCATGCTGACGCCGTCTTCGACGTCATCTACGACCCGTGGCCGACGCCGCTGACGGTGGCTGGGGAGAACGCCGGCATCACGGTTATCGATGGCCTCGACCTGCTTGCCGGACAGGCCGTCGACCAGATTCGTCTCATGACGGGCCATGACGTTCCCATGGATATCTTGAGGTCCACAGCGCAGAACGCTCTGGCTGAGCGCGCACGCCTTTGAGAGACTGGGCTCCATGTTGCGTTATCTCACTGCCGGGGAGTCCCACGGCGCTGCCCTTGTCGCGACGATGGAGGGCATCCCGGCCCATGTCCGCGTCGGGGCCGACGAGATTTCAGAGGAGTTGCGACGTCGTCGCCTCGGGGTGGGGCGAGGGGCCCGGATGTCCTTCGAAGCCGATGAGTTGGAGCTGATCGCGGGACTCCGTCACGGGGAGACCCTCGGCGATCCCATCGCGATCCGGATCGGTAACTCCGAATGGGATAAGTGGCGTACCGTCATGGCCCCCGGACCGGTATCCCCCGAGGAGCTGGCCGGTCAGGCTCGTGGAGCTGCTCTGACCCGTCCCCGTCCGGGACACGCTGACCTCGCGGGTATGCAGAAGTACGACTTTGATGAGGCCCGGCCGATCCTGGAACGCGCATCGGCCCGTGAAACCGCTGCGCGAGTGGCTCTGGGAGCAATTGCCAAGGCCTTCCTCAAACAGGCCCTCGACGTCGATGTGTTGTCCCATGTCGTGTCCCTCGGGCCTATCGAGTGTCCTGAGGATGTGCGGCCGGAACCGGCGGATCTGGCCCGTATTGACGCTGATCCGGTGCGTTGTACTGACCCGGCCACGAGCGAGCGGATGGTTGCTGAGGTGGAGGCGTGCCGCAAGGAGGGCGACACCATGGGTGGTGTCGTCGAGGTGTTGGCATATGGCCTGCCTGCCGGGTTGGGATCCCACAGCCAGGGGGACCGACGACTCGATGCGCGTCTCGCCGGAGCACTCATGGGGATCCAGGCCATCAAGGGCGTTGAACTGGGGGACGGCTTTGAGCTGGCCCGTCGTCGCGGCTCTCAGGCCCATGACTGGATGGAGCCGACCGAGGCGGGTATCCACCGCATGAGTGATCGTGCGGGCGGTACCGAGGGCGGCATGTCCACCGGCCAGGTGTTGCGGGTGAGGGCGGCCATGAAGCCCATCGCAACTGTTCCCCGCGCCCTGCCGACGATCGACACCACCACGGGTGAGGCCGCCACGGCCCATCATCAGCGTTCCGACGTCTGCGCGGTCCCGGCGGCAGGTGTTGTGGCCGAGGCCATGGTTGCCCTGGTGCTGGCCGAGTGCGCCCTGGACAAGTTCGGCGGAGACTCGGTGGCCGAGACCCGCCGTAACGCTCAGGCCTACCTGGGTCGCCTGGCCGAACGCGGTCTGGTGGTGGCCCCGTGAGTGTCATCGTCCTCATCGGTGCTCCAGGGTCCGGCAAGTCGACGGTGGGGCCGCTCTTGGCTGAGCGCCTGGAGGAGGAGTTCGTCGACGTCGATGCTCTCATCGAGCAGGTCGAGGGGCGCGACATCCCGGAGATCTTCCTCGTCGAGGGAGAGCCGTACTTCCGCCAGGTGGAGAGGCGGGAGACCCTCGCTGCGATCGAACGCGGCGGGGTGGTTTCCCTCGGTGGGGGAGCGCCGGTCGACATCGAGGTCGGTAAGGCCTTGGACCAGGTGTGCGTCGTCTGGCTGGACGTCTCGGCTCGTACCGCGGCTGACCGGGTGGGGCTGAAGGACACCGGCCGACCACTGTTGGGAGGCCAAGTGCACTCGCAATTGGTGCGGCTCATGACGGATAGGCGAGCGGTGTACGAGCGCCCGGCAACTATCCGAGTGGCCACCGACAAACTGACCCCTGACCAGGTCGTCGAGGCGATCATGAGTGAGCTGGCCGACCTGGAGGGGAAGTCATGAGCCGTGTCGAGGTACCAACGGCGCAGCCCTACCAGGTGCGGATTGGCCCCGGCGCGGTGACGGAACTGCCCACTCTGGTGGCAGGACGCAGGGTCGCCGTGGTGTGTCCCCAGCCACTCGTGGACCGCGTCGGGCGACTTGGAATTCACGATCCGGTCGTCATCGAGGTGCCGGACGCCGAGGCCGCCAAGTCACCTGATGTGCTGGCCCGCGGTTGGCAGGGCCTTGCCGAGGCTGGCATGACTCGCGGCGACGTCATCGTCGGTCTCGGTGGGGGAGCCGCCACGGATCTCGCCGGGTTCCTGGCGGCGACCTGGATGCGTGGGGTCGACGTCATTCAGGTCCCGACGACGGTGCTTGCCATGGCCGACGCCGCGATCGGCGGCAAGACTGGTATCAACATCCCGGCCGGAAAGAACCTTGTCGGGGCCTTCCACGAGCCGAAAGCGGTGCTGTGCGACACCGACCTGTTGACGACCCTGAATGCCCGTGAGGTGCGATCGGGCATGGCGGAGATCGTCAAGTGTGGGTTCATCGATGACCCGGTGATCCTGGATCTTGTTGAGGGACAGGACGTTCTAGACGTCACCTCGAAGGCCTTCGTTGAGGTGCTGACCAGAGCAGTCACTGTCAAAGCGGCCGTTGTCAGTGGAGATCTGCATGAACGGACGTCATCGAGTGGCCACGTTGGCCGCGAGAGATTGAATTATGGGCACACCCTGGCTCACGCCGTCGAGGCCCACACGCACTTCACCTGGCGCCACGGTGAAGCGGACGCCGTTGGGATGGTCTTCGCTGCTGAGTTGTCTCGGCGGTACCTGGGACTGTCTGACGAGGTGGTGTCTCGTACCCGGGCCATCCTGCTGGGAATCGGACTGCCCATCACCTTCGACGAGGTCGAGTGGGCGGATCTGCGCGGGACAATGGACCTCGACAAGAAGACCCGGTTCGATCCTGAGACCGGTCGGCGGGTCCTGAGGCTCGTCGGCATCAGCAAGCCCGGCGACGTCGCGATGATCGTCGATCCCGACGAGGACGTGCTGGTCGAGTGCTACCGGAGCCTGCAGCCTGCCTGACATCGACAGTTGCTGCCGGGCCCCGGCCCACGGCTGTTGAGGTTGTCCTCACATCACGAGCCTGCGCGCTCTCATGTGGAGATCCCGGTTGTGAGAGTCGAGGCAACGCCCAACGATTCCCTTGGTCCGTGCTGTGAATGGGCCTTTACCAGGACTCTCTGGGTTGTCGCTCGGTACCGCCCACACCTACTATCTTCATATGCGCGAAGATATGAAGACATGCACATTTGGTGTCGACAGCGACTATGTCGACCTTGCAGCGGAGGTGTTCGCCTTGCTCGCCGACCCAACTCGCATCCGCATCATCCTCTCCCTTCGGGATGGAGAGATGTCCGTGAAGGACCTGGCCGATGTCGTGGGCAAACGCCCTACTGCTGTTTCCCAGCATCTGGCGAAATTGCGCATGGGTCGTATGGTCTCGGCCCGCCGCGACGGCACCACGATGTACTACAGCCTCACCGACGAGCATGCTCGCAATCTCGTGTCGCAGGCTGTCTTCCAGGCTGAGCACGAGGTTGATGTGATCCCGAGCCATCACATGGTTGAGATGACTCGGGCACGATCATGTCCTGCCCGCCAGTCGAGCAAGGCCTGAGTCCTTTGTTCCCGGGCTTTGCCCATCGAAGCCCGTTTCACGTTTCACGCCCACCAAGGCGCCTTTCCAGCGCGTGCACCTGCGCTGAGCACACTCACGTTCAGGAGATCACATGCCCACGTGGCGCGAACACATTGACATCAACCTCGCCTGGCGCGTCGCTCTCTGTGCCGTTGCGGCGGTCGTCGTCGGGCTGGGGCTCACGTGGCCGGGCCATCGTTTTCCTGCGGTTGGCATCATCTGCCTCATCATCGGTTGCTGGCCCTTCCTCGCTGAGGCCTTCGACGACCTGCGTCATGCCCATATGAGTATGGAGCTGTCGATGCTGCTCGCCATCGCTGCTGCCGCAGCCATCGGTGAATGGGTCACCGCACTCATGATCACCACATTCGTCCTCGTTGCCGAGATTCTCGAGGACTTGTCCATGGAACGTGGCCGTGACGCACTCACCGACCTCATGGCTTTCCTTCCCGACTCGGTCCGGGTGCGATGCAACGAGGGGATCATCGAGACGACGTTGGCCGGTGTGACCTCGGGGGACCTCGTCGTCATCTCCCCGGGAGACCGCATCGCCGTGGATGGACTCGTCGAAACTGGTGCATCCGAGGTGGACCAGTCCCGGATCACTGGAGAGCCGATGCCGGTGGCAGTACGGGGAGGGGATCGTGTCCTGGCAGGTTCGGTCAATCACGGAGGCGCCCTCGAGGTGCGGGTCGAGCACGTTGGTGCCAACTCCAGTTATGGCCAGATCGTCGAGGCTGTGCGCTCCGACCAGGACAGCCCAACCCCGGTTCAGCGGCTCAGCGATCGCGTTGCCACCTGGATCGTCGCAGCAGCCTTCCTCGCTGTAGTCATCACCTGGTTCGCGACCCATGACCTGCGAGCCACCATCTCGGTCATCGTCGTCGCCGGTGCATGTGGTGTTGCAGCTGGTACGCCACTGGCGATCCTGGCTGGCATGGCCCGGGTTGCCAGACGCGGAGCCTTCGTGAAAGGCGGCGTGCACCTGGAGCAACTAGGTCAGGTCGACACGGTGGTGATCGACAAGACCGGCACGATCACTGCTGGACAACCGACGGTTTCGGGGGTCGACCCGGCTGCGGGCTGGGCGGACGAGGATGTCCTCTCCCTGGCCGCATCCGTCGAGCAGTTCAGCGAACACCCGGTTGGCCGTGCCATCTGCGCGGCCGGTGACGTGACGGTCTCGATGGCCGAGGACTTCCGCTATGAGCCTGGACATGGTGTCTCAGGCGTCGTCGGCGGCCGCCGCGTCGAGGTCAGCAGACGCGTCCCGGCCGGGTTCTCCACAGACGCCATCGCTAGGTCATACGTGTGGGTGGACGACGAATGGATTGGCGCAATCCAGTTCGTTGATGAGATTCGTGAGACGTCCGCAGCAGCAATTGAGGAGTTGCATCGCATGGGGCTTCAGGTCGTCATGTTGTCGGGAGATGCGGAGGCAACAGCCAGACAAGTGGGCGATCAGGTCGGTGTTGACGAGGTCCGTGCTGGATTGCGTCCGATTGAAAAGGCCGATGTCATTTCGGAACTCATGGCATCGGAACGCAAGGTGGTCATGGTTGGTGATGGCGTCAACGACGCTCCCGCTCTTTCGGCAGCCACCGTTGGGGTGGGCATGGGCGCCGGTACCGAGATAGCTAGACGATCTGCCGACGTCGTCCTCATCTCCTCGGACCTTGCCGACCTCGTCGGCGCCGTCAGAACGGCGCGACGGGTGCGAGGCATCATCTGGTTCAACGTCGTCGGGACCCTGGCCGTGGATGCCCTCGGCATGGTCCTGGCCGCGACCGGAGCTCTCGGACCTCTCGGAGCGGCGCTGGTTCACGTCGGTAGTGAGACGGCCTTCATCCTCAACTCGGCACGGCTCATTCCCACGGGGTTCAACTCAGGTGAACGACGGCACCCAGAGTCACGTATCAGCCCCGTCGTCAGGGGCGCCGCCATCCACCCCCGGCGGGACAGCCTCCCTCAGTCTCCAACGGTGTCTCGGGCTCGACGTACCAACCGAGGATCGGGCTGGCCGACGACATCTTCGTCTTTGCCTTCGTAATCGTATTGGGACAGGAAATACCTCATGGCGTTGAGACGCGCGCGTTTCTTGTCATTGGACTTGACGCAAATCCACGGGGCAGCATCGGTGTCAGTCGCGGCGAACATCTCTTCCTTGGCGCGGGTGTAATCGTCCCAACGTCCCAAGGATTCCAAGTCCATCGGGGAGAGCTTCCAGCGGCGAACCGGATCGAGCTGACGAATTGCGAACCGAGTGCGCTGTTCCTGACGGGTTACCGAGAACCAGAATTTGGTGACGTGGATTCCCGACTCAATCATCATCTCCTCGAGTTTTGGGGCCTGGTGCAGGAAAATTCGATGCTCTTCGTCGGTACAGAATCCCATTACCCGTTCGACGCCGCCACGGTTGTACCAAGATCGGTCAAAGAGGACTATCTCGCCGGCAGTGGGAAAGTGCTGGATGTAACGCTGGAAGTTCCACTGACCGAGCTCGCGGTCCGAAGGCTTGTCGAGGGCGACGGTACGGCATCGACGGGGATTGAGATGCTCACTGAACCTCTTGATCGCGCCACCCTTCCCGGCTGCGTCGCGTCCCTCAAAGACGATGACGTGACGGTCGCCGGTGTCGTCAATGGAGTATTGGAGCTTGAGAAGCTCGATTTGCAGCAACCTTTTCTGAGTTTCGTACTCGCGCCTGTCCATGAGATTCGGATAGGGATAATCCTCATGCCAGGTCTCCACGGCGGAACCGTCTGGAGCGATGAGTTCGGGATCGTCTCCGTGCTCATCGGAATCGACGACATATCCGGCATCAGCGACCAGGTCAATGAATTCGCGCAGCGAGTGCTGGTCGGAATCCGTGGCGGGATCAAAGTGGGCGCGCAGCCCGGTGGAGTCAAGGTCGTGCATGATGTCAACGTTACTGAAGAGGTGTGCGGCCAAGGCCTCAATGACATGAACGGGACATGACGGGACCATGTCGTGGGGGCGGCGAGTGGTCCGCACCTGCCTGTCATGGGTCTGCCTTCCACCGGCATAGGGGGTTGAAGCCCTGCGTCCGCTAGACTTGCCCAGGGTGTCGGCTGGCGTGCCGCATCCTGATCCGTGATCGACGCAATTCATCTCGAAAGGGACCGACCTGTGGTTATCTCCACCAATGACATCAAGAACGGCACCGTTCTCAACCTCGACGGCCAGCTGTGGACGGTCATCTGGTTCCAGCACCACAAGCCGGGTAAGGGCAACACCGTCGTTCGGACCAAGCTGAAGCACGTGCTGAGTGGCAAGGTTGTGGACAAGACCTTCAACTCTGACGTCAAGATCGAGTCGGCCGAGGTTGATCGTCGCGACATGCAGTACCTGTACCAAGATGGCGACGTTTACGTCTTCATGGACGAGACCACCTACGACCAGCTGCCAATTCCTTCTGAGGTCGTCGGCGACGCCAAGGACTTCATGCTCGAGAACCAGACCGCCACCGTCGCCCTGCACGAGGGCAACCCGCTGTACATTGACCTGCCCGCCTCGGTCGAGCTCGAGATCACCTACACCGAGCCTGGCCTGCAGGGTGATCGTTCCACCGGCGGCACCAAGCCCGCCACCCTTGAGACCGGTCGCGAGATTCAGGTTCCGCTCTTCATCACCACCGGTGAGAAGATCAAGGTCGACACCCGCTCCGGCGACTACCTCGGTCGTATTTCCGAGAAGTGAGTACGAACATCACTCCGACGCCTGACGACGAGGGCCCCATCGAGAGGATCGGGGATCTCGAGGTCAAGCGCATCAGCGGAGACATCCAGAAGCACGCTGACCTCTCGACGCGGTCCAAGGCTCGCAAACAGGCCCTCGACATTCTGTTCGAGGCTGACCTCATGGGTACCGACACCCTCAAGGTCTTGGCCGCCCGCCCGGGCGTCTTCACCAACGCGGTACGCCCGTTCGCGGCTGATCTGGTTCGCGGGGTGGCTGCCTCTCAGGCTGGCCTGGACTCAGTCCTCACCGATTGTTTGTCCGAGGGCTGGACGTTGGATCGGATGCCGCGCGTCGATCGTGTCCTCGCCCGCCTGGCCACCTTCGAGATTCTGCACACGGATACGCCGGACCCGGCCGTCATCTCTGAGGCCATTGAGCTGAGTGAGGAGTTCTCGACCGATGACTCGGCGCCATTCCTCAACGGTTTGCTGAACGCCGTCGTTGCTCATGGCCCTGCTCGGGTGGAGGACGTGTCCTCTGCGGACGTTGTCTCCCCGGAGGCTGCTGGTGACGGCGAGAACGCGGCCGAAAAATCAGTGGTGGAGGAGTCCGCTGACGGGGCAGATCTGGAATCGGAAGAACATCCGACATCCAACGATCACGAATTGGACACAGATCCCCACGAATCGTCCCCAGGCTCCGACTAAGCAGACTAGTGTACCGAAGGTCTCCACCAGGGTTCTGGTGGAGACCTTCCGCACTGTTCGGAATGGCTGCACACTTGATCGGAGGGGCTCGTGTCCATACCCACTCTTTCACCGGAACAGCTTTCGGCTGCTCGTGAAGCAGCGACACGGGCCAGGCGAGTCCGAGCTGAGTTCAAGGCGAGGGTTCGCGCCGGGGACCTGTCGTTGTCCGAGGCCTTGGACGAGGCTGCCGAGGATGATGTACTCGCCCACGTCAAGGTTGTTGACCTGCTGAAGGCCCTTCCTCGCGTGGGGGAGAAGCGCGCTGCCGAGATCATGGAGCGTCTCGATATCGCCCCGAATCGCCGCATTCGTGGCCTGGGCAGACATCAGATCGCCGGCCTGCGTGCCGAGTTCGACCGTTGTTGAGGTTCTTCACCCCTGCGCGACGTCGTCGCCATTGACCACTAGGGTGTTGCCATGAGCAGCGACCCCGTCATCCCACAGGCCCGTGGTCTTCGACACGACCATCCCGTCACGGTGGCCGTCGTCTCAGGGCCAACAGCCGTCGGCAAGGGAACCGTAGTCGGCGCGTTGTTGCGTCGTCACCCCGAGATCGTCGTCTCGAGGTCGGTGACGACCCGTCCACCTCGCCCCACTGAGCGCGACGGCATCGATTACGACTTCGTCACCCCGGCGCAGTTCGACGAGCTTGTCGACGGTGACGGGCTGCTGGAGTGGGCCGTCGTCCACAACAGCCACCGGTATGGCACCCCACGCGAACCCGTTGAGAAGGCGGTTGCGGACGATCGCACCGTCATCCTTGAAATCGATCTTCAGGGTGCCCGCCAGGTGCGCGAGACATATCCGCAGGCCACGCAGATCTTTCTCGCCCCGCCATCGTGGGACGAGCTCGTCCACCGTTTGATCGGTAGGGGGACGGAGACCCCCGAACAGCGGGAGCGCCGGTTGCAGACGGCTCGTGTGGAGCTGGCGAACGCCAATGAGTTCGACGCCGTGGTCGTCAACGACACCGTGGACCATGCCGTTGCTTCTCTGGTAGAGTTGTTGGGTCTATGACCATACTGGGAGGACATTCCTTGACCGAGACCACGCCTGAAGGCATCGTCAACCCGCCCATCGACCAGCTCCTCGAGCACGTCGACTCGAAGTACCGCCTCGTTCTCTTCGCCGCGAAGCGCGCCCGTCAGATCAATGCGTATTACTCGCAGCTGGCGGAGGGCCTGCTGGAGAACGTCGGCCCGCTCGTGGAGACCACCAACCAGGAGAAGCCGCTGTCCATCGCCATGCGTGAGATCCAGGCCGGTGTCGTTGAGGCCCATGAGATGGACGCCGAGGAGATCGCTGCTCAGGCCGCTGCGGCCCAGGAGGCCCCGGCCATCGAGCTCGACGATCCCTTCGCCGACCTCGCTGATCCGAACGCCTGATTTGAGTCTGGCGTGAGTGTCGTCGTCCTCGGTGTCGGAGGAGGAATCGCCGCCTACAAGGCGTGTCTGCTCTCGCGGCTCCTCTCCGAGGCCGGTCATGAGGTCCACGTCGTCCCCACCAGGACTGCCCTCGAATTTGTCGGTCGTCCCACGTGGGAGGCGCTGAGTGGACATCCGGTCCACACCGAGGTCTTTGACGACGTTCCCGGCGTCGAGCACATTCGGTTGGCCGAGCGTGCCGACGTGGTCGTCGTTGCTCCGGCGACCGCCGATCTCATGGCGCGTATCGCTGGTGGTCACGCCGACGACCTCCTGACGACGACGATTCTCGCCACGTCCGCGCCGGTTCTGCTGGCTCCTGCCATGCACACCGGGATGTGGCAGAATCCAGCCACCGTCGACAATGTCGCGACCCTTCGTCGTCATGGCATCGTCGTCAAGGATCCTGCATCCGGGCGCCTCACCGGTCGGGACTCCGGTCCTGGGCGACTACCTGATCCGGATGAGATCGCCGAATTCGTTGAGCTGTTGCTGGCCTGTCCGGATGCCGCTTACGCAATGTGTCGCCGGGACCTTGCAGGGAAGCGCGTCGTCATCTCGCTGGGTGGCACCCGCGAGGCCATCGACCCAGTGCGTTACCTCGGAAACTCCTCATCCGGACGGATGGGGAAGGCGATCGCTCAAGTGGCAGCTGCTCGAGGTGCGGACGTTCACGTCGTTGCAGCTCACGTCGATGTCGCCATACCGTCCTGTGTCGAGGTGACGCGGATCGACAGCACTGAAGACCTTGCCGAGGCCATGGACGATCTGGCACCTCACGCCGATGTCGTCATTCAGGCCGTTGCTGCCGCCGATTTCGCACCGGTGGTCGCCGACACCAAGATCAAGAAACACGAGGGGGACTCCGCTGTCGGCGCGACGACGTCCCTCGAACTCCACCAGACTCCCGACGTCCTGGCCCGGATCTGTGCCCAATCGGTACCGCATCGGGTCGTCGTCGGGTTTGCCGCCGAGACGGCACCTGACCGTGCCCAGCTCCTTGAGCTGGCGCAGGCCAAACTCGCCCGCAAGGGATGCGACCTATTGGTCGTCAACGACGTGAGCGAGGGGAAGGTGTTCGGCAAGGTCGGCACCGACGTCACCGTGGTCCACCAGCAGGGGCCCGGTCGACGCGTCACCGGATCGAAGTCGCAGGCTGCAGTAGCGGTCCTCGACGAGGTCCACACGCTGCTGGCCACTCAGTAACACGATGCGCGGCTTGTGGCCGCGCGGACAGGAAACCATCATGCCCACCACTCGTCTGTTCACATCCGAATCGGTGACGGAAGGCCATCCCGACAAGATTGCTGACGCGATCTCTGATGCCGTCCTCGATGCTCTCCTTGCCGAGGATCCCCATTCCCACGCAGCCGTGGAAACGGTCGTGACGACTGGTCAGGTGATGGTCTGCGGCGAGGTCACCACTGAGGCCTACGTCGACATCGCGGGTATTGCTCGTTCCCGCATCCTTGAGATCGGCTATGACTCCTCGGCCAAGGGCTTCGACGGTGCTTCCTGTGGCGTCTCGGTCGCGATTGATGCCCAGAGCCCCGACATTGCCCAGGGCGTGACCTCAGCCTACGAAACTCGGCATGGTTCCACTGACCTTATCGACGCTCAGGGCGCTGGCGACCAGGGCCTGATGTTCGGATATGCCTGCACCGAGACCCCGTCCCTCATGCCACTTCCGATCGACATGGCCCACGCCCTGTCCCTGCAACTCACCAAGGTCCGCAAGGAGGGCGCGCTGGACTACCTGTGCCCCGACGGCAAGACCCAGGTGACGATCCGTTACGACGAGAACGACAAGCCGGTAGCGGTGGACACCGTCGTCGTCTCCAGCCAGCATCGCGACGGGGTAGACATCGACGCGACGATGACCCCTGATCTGCGTCACCTGGTCATCGACCCGGTGCTGGAGCGCTACGACCTTGATCACAAGGACATGAGGGTGCTCGTCAACCCGACCGGCAAGTTCGTCATCGGTGGCCCCATGGGCGACGCCGGTCTGACCGGTCGCAAGATCATCGTCGACACCTATGGCGGCATGGCCCGTCACGGTGGCGGTGCCTTCTCCGGCAAGGACCCCTCCAAGGTCGACCGTTCCGCTGCCTACGCCATGCGCTGGGTGGCCAAGAACGTCGTCGCCGCAGGTCTGGCCGACCGCTGCGAGTGCCAGGTGGCTTACGCCATCGGTGCCGCGCGTCCAGTGGGATTCCGCATCGACACCTTCGGGACCAACCATGTTCCCGAGATCGAGATCGAGCGCGCAGTCACCGAGGTCTTCGACCTTCGTCCCGGGGCGATCATTAAGAACCTCGACCTGCTTCGTCCGATTTACTCCCAGCTCGTCGCCGGAGGACACTTCGGACGCGAGCTCCCCGGCATCACCTGGGAGGTGACGGACCGTGCCGAGGCCTTGGCCGCGGCCGCCCGTCTCTGAGAGAACACCACCTGTCGCGATGCCGTCGGTGGTGGGCCGTAGCATCTGACCCATGACCGAACCGCTGCTCGAGACGACCACATGGATTGCCCATGTGGTCGTCTCCTCTGGTTTGGCGCACCTAGACCGTCCCTTCGACTACCTCATCCCTGATGACCTCGTCGGTCGGATTCAGGTGGGTGCGCGGGTCAGGGTGAAACTCGCCGGACGGCTGTGTGACGGCGTCGTGATGGTGGTCGACCACGAACAGGAACCAGGGGTCAAGCTTTCCCCGGTCGTGAAGTTGATCTCAGAACAGGTCGTGTCGACCCCGAACCAGCTCAGGCTGGCTCGTAAGGTTGCCGATCACTGGGCTGGCACTCTCGACGAGGTGCTCAGGTGGGCCATTCCGACCCGTCACGCGACGACAGAGGCTGCTGACCCGCCGCCGTGGCCAGTCCCGTCCGCGACGATGCCGTCAGGCACCTTGCGGGCTCTCACGGATGGACGTCATTTCCTCGACTTGGTGGCAGCCGGCGAGCGTCCCCGAGCTCATTGGCGGGTCACTCCGGTATGCGGTCCGGGAGATGACGAAGGTCTGGGGGACTGGGGCAATGGCCTGTTGCAGGCCGTCTCCGCAGCTCTTGCCTCCGGGCGTAGTGCCATTGTCTGCTGTCCGACCGTCGAGGATGTCACCGCCCTCCATTCCAGGTTCGAAGCCGTCCTGGGGGCGGGGACGGTGGCCGTCCTCCACGCTGATCAACCGGCGTCGACGAGATGGCGTCATTATCTGGCCGTCATTCGTGGCACGGCCAAGGTCGTCATCGGCACCAGGTCAGCTGTCATGGCCCCCGTCGAGAACCTCGGACTGGTCGCAGTGTGGGACGAGGGCTCTGACCTCCATGACGAACCGCGAGCTCCCTACCCGAACACCCGAGATGTCGCCGCCCTACGAGCCCAGGTCGATCACGGCGCCCTGCTGTTGGCGAGCTATTCCTGCTCGGTTCGCAGTGCGTCCTGGCTGAGGTCAGGCTGGCTCGTGGGCATTGGGGCAGACCGTCAGACGATGAGATCTGTCTGTGCTCCGGTACGCGTCCCAGGGGATTCCGACTTCGCTCTGGAACGAGATCCGTTGGCCCGATCCGTGCGGTTGCCCGATCTGGCCATGACGACGATCCGTGAGGGGTTGCTGCGTGGACCGGTCCTGGTGTCGGTGCCTCGAGTTGGGGATCTGGTCTCACCATCCTGCTCGGTGTGTCGGACACCCGTGAGATGCCCCTCCTGCGGCGGCCCGGTGACAGGACGGCGTACTGACACGGGAGTTGACCTGCACTGCACTTGGTGCGGCACCCATCTACCTCGGTGGCGTTGCCCCGAGTGCGGTTCCACCGACGTCAGGTCCGGAATCGTCGGAGCGACGACGACGGCCGGCGAACTGGGCCGCGCCTTCCCGGACGTGCCCGTCGTCGACTCCTCGGGAAACCACGTGCGAGACAGCGTCGACCCAGCTCCCAGACTCGTCGTCGCCACGCCGGGGGCTGAACCAGCGCCGGAATCGGGATACGCCTGCGCCGCCATCCTCGATGCGCTGTCCTCCCTGTCTCGACCGGGGCTGGCTGCGGTGGAGCAGACCGTTGATCGCTGGATGGCGATCATGGCCCTCGTCAGATCAGTTCGCGATGGCGGGCGGGTGGTCGTCGTCGGCCCATCGGAGGATGCTGCCTTGCAGGCCATGGTTCGCAACGATCCCATCGGTTGGGCGGCCCGTGAGCTCGAAGACCGACGAGAGGCTCGGTTCCCACCCGCGGTTCCCTGTGGGATCGTCGACGGGGAACCGCAAGCGGTCGCCCTGGCAACCGAGCGACTGAACGCGGACATGGGGGACAAGCTGGAAGTACTGGGCCCGGCCCCTCAACAGCGGCGAGCTGGAGAGAGTGAGCGTGACCGGATCATCGTGCGTCCGGTGGGACAACTCTCCGTCGGGGAGTTGTCCTCAACTCTGTTCCACCTGCGTTCCAAACACACCATGAACCATGAGCAGGGCACTCTGCGCGTCGTCATCGATCCTGCGCATCTCTTGTGAAGCCGGCAGGCGTTGCCCGGCCGATAGGCTGGAAGGGTGAAATTACTTTTCGCTGGCACCCCGGACGTAGCCGTCCCCACCCTGACGGCCCTTGTTGACGACCCACATCATGAGGTCGTTGCCGTCCTGACCCGGCCTGACGCCGCAGTAGGGCGTCACCGCACACCCCGTCCCTGCCCCGTCGCCAAGGCCGCCGAGGATCTTGGCATTCGCGTCATCAAGGCAACCAGCGTGAAGTCCGGCGAGGGACACGACGCCGTCGCGGCCCTCGACATTGATGCCGCAGTCGTTGTCGCTTATGGCGGTCTCATCCCCACTGATCTCCTGGCTGCGCCGGAACATGGTTGGATCAATCTGCACTTCTCCCTGTTGCCCCGTTGGAGGGGAGCTGCCCCGGTGCAGCGGGCCATCATGGCTGGGGACGAGGAGACGGGTGCCTGCGTCTTCCAACTCGTCAAGGACCTCGACGCCGGACCGGTGTATCGCTCCATGACAGTGCCGATTGGCGAGACGACCACAGCTGGTGAGCTCCTTGACGAACTGGCCCAGACCGCGACCCCGCTGGTGACTCAGACACTCGAGGACATCGATTCCGGGATCGAGCCGACGCCTCAGTCGTCTGAAGGGGTGACGACCGCCCCACAGATACACCCAGGTGACGTCCGCATTGATCTGACGGCTCCTGCCGAGGAGATCGACCATCTGGTCCGTGGCACGTCCCCGACCCCGGGAGCATGGGCTGAACTCGATGACAAGCGCTTCAAAGTGTTGCGCACCTGCCACCTTGGCCCCGACGCCACGGTCCCGGACACCGTGACGACGGCTCAACCGGGCCAGCTCGTCGCCACCCGCAAACAGCTCTTCCTCGGGACTGGTTCTCGGCCCCTCGAACTGCTGCAGGTCCAGGCTTTCGGGAAGAAGGCCATGAACGGAGCTGACTGGGCGCGAGGCGCAGGGATTGACGCCGGAACCAGGCTGCGATGAATCAGCGTCCCCACCAGAAACGCCGCAAGACGGATCCAGCACGACGGCTGGCATACACCGCACTGTTGGCCGTCGAAACCCATGGTGCCTATGCCAACCTTGCCCTGGCCGACCAATTGCGTGCCACCGGGATGACCGGACGTGACGCGGCGTTCGCGACCGAGCTCGTCGACGGCACCTCCCGCGGATCGGGTACCTGGGATCGCATCATTGAGGCGGCATCAGGGCGAAACCCTGCCAAACTCCAGCCCGGAGTGCGCGTCGTCCTACGGATGGCGGCACACCAGATCCTTGCCATGAGGGTGCCCACCCGGGCTGCTGTGGCCACTTCGGTGGATTTGTCCCGTCAAGTCATCGGAGAACGAGTAACAGGTCTTGTCAACGCTGTATCCCGGCGCATCAGCACCCACAGCCTCGAGGAATGGGCCAGTGAGATCGGTGGACGCGAGGGCGTCGACGTCATGGCCCTGCGAACCCTGCACCCGACCTGGATCGTCAAGGCCTTCCAGGATCGTCTTGGAACTGACGAGGTGGAGGCCGCTCTGCTGGCGGACAACGAGCCGCCGGTCCCGACCCTGGTCGTCCGCCCTGGCCTCGCTGAGCGCGACGAAATTGAGTCTGGGACCCCAACTCGGTATTCCCCATGGGGTGTCGTGCGTCCAGGAAACCCGTCCGATGTCACTGCGGTGCGTGAGGGGAGGGTCGGCGTACAAGATGAGGGCTCTCAATTGGTGATCCTGGCCTTGCTTCATGCAGCCGAGGCGAATGGCAATTTTGGTCAATGGCTGGATCTCTGTGCCGGACCGGGTGGCAAATCCGCGCTCCTGGCCGGACTCGCGAACCAGCACAACACCAATCTGACCGCGGTGGAACTGCATGAACATCGTGCTGATCTCGTGGCGAAGGCCCTCAAGACCATCCCGGGCAACCATCGCGTCATGACTGCCGACGGCATGTGCCCGCCACTTCCAGCTCGGTCTTTTGACTCCGTCCTTGCTGATGTGCCGTGTTCGGGTCTGGGATCCCTGCGCAGACGTCCAGAAGCGCGCTGGCGTCGTACTCCTGCTGACGTCGAGGAGTTGACGCACCTGCAGCGTCGACTTCTTACCTCGGCGGTCAGTCTCAGCCGACCAGGTGGGATCGTCGGATACGTCACGTGCTCACCGCACCGAGCCGAAACCATCGACATCATTGAGTATGCTCGCGCGTCCCTGCCAGTTGACGTCCTCGACGCTCCTGCCATGCTCCCGGGCATTCCTGGTATCGCTGCGTCCGGAAACTCAAACGCCATCCAACTGTGGCCACATCGTCACGGCACCGATGCCATGTTTTGCGCATTGTTCCGCATACACGATGAGTGAGGAATGCGATCATCAGGCATATGTGTGGCTGAAGGATGTCAACGACATCCCAAGATGCAAAAACAGTCCAATCCACGCTGACGTCGGCACTTGACGCACTGGATATTTCCGGAAGCGGGGCCGAGGGGTGTGGTTGCCCCGGGTCGGTGGGCAACCACACCGTAGGTCAGAACGTGCTACGTGTGACATGGGTCGGCAGCAGTCTTGGTGCGCGTGGTGCTCGACACGGTGTGGAGGACGAAAGTTAGCTCTCGTCATCCTGCGAGGTTCCTTGGTATACATGCAGGTAGCTTTTTGGGGGATATCCCGGCTTTTCCATTCTCAGCACTCGGTCTCGTCTGCGATCGTGATGTGGTCCGAGGTCGCGGACACGTCGCTCTAACGAGGAGAACCTCATGAGGATCAAATTGATCGCCGCCCCACTGGTTGCCGGTGCCCTGATGGCTCCAGCCGCTCTTTCTACCCCCGCAGCTCACGCTGCCGTACCGGCTGTTTCCGCCGTGTCGAGTAATACCTCTGATGCACACGCATTGCTCGGCGATGTCAATAATCGTATTGACTCGCTGACCAATGATCTCAAGGTCGCCAAGGTATCTCTGTCTCCTAAGGAAGTCATCGATACCATTTCGGACCTCCTGAAGCAGGCCAAGATCCTTAAGGCCCAGCTTGAGAAGGTCATCAAGGGAGTCACCACCTTCGTCAAGTCGCTTCCGGCTCGTGTCGAGTTGTTCCTGACCATGTGCGACACCACGCACACCGCAACTCTCACCATCCAAGACAAGGTGCAGAACGCGCATACTGTCGTGTTCGATGAGATTGCCCACGCCATCAACGTGCTGATTTCTCTTGATTCCACCCCCGCGCAGTTGACCGACGAGGTGGCTGCGCTCAAGAAGGCTCTCGCTACAGCTCAGGCCATGCCTGACCTTAAGCCGACCGATGTTGCCACCAAGTTCGTGCGCGCCAAACTGGGACGCTTGATGGCGCAAGTTCTGTTTGATCGCGACACGTGCGTCATCAATTACAAGGACAACGACACCATCCGTCTGCTCAACCGTGCCATCGACAGGGCTGGTCTCATTCGTGGTAACGCATGGGTGCGGGTCGCCGAAGTCGACCAGGCCATGAAGGACCTCAAGGTCGCCTACCAGGATGCCCTCAAGGCCCCGAACAAGAAGGGTGCTCCGGCCTCGCCATCCTTCTGCATGCCGGCTGCCAATGCTCCGATAACTCTTGCCTGATACCAATGATCCTCGGGGCCACGGTGGTGGTCCCGAGGATCGCCTTAAGTGTGGCTGGTTATGTCAGTCGTGATCAATGTCCTTTCCACATCCGGGGCAATGGCGTGAGTCGCAGTCGTCACCGGTGGATGATGCGGAAGCCACGATGTTGGTGATGATGCATCGAAAGGGTATTGCGGATGTCCACCCGTGACAGTTACCGAATCGGCCACCGTCCAGTGGCCGTGCATCGCGACATGTCACGGGTCAGGCGTCGGTGTTCCTGCACTCGAGCCTGTGTCGATAGTTGACGAGCGACGCGGTAGTCGTCTTCATCAACTCTGGGTACCCCATCACTTCAAGCGGGGGTGGTGGGTCACGGTGTTGACGTCGTGGCAAGGAGAGTCCTTCCCCGCGGCCTCCGTATGACCCTCTAGGCTGGCAGCATGACAGTTCGCATCACGCCGTCCATCTTGAATGCCAATTTGGCCAGCCTCTCCGATGAGGTGGGACGAATCCCGTCAGCAGACGGTTTGCATATCGACGTCATGGACGGCCACTTCGTGCCGAACCTCGTCATGGGAGCACCTTTTGTGGCATCCCTGCGTCCAACCACTGACCTCATGTTTGACGTCCACCTCATGATCGAGGACCCCGACAGGTGGGCACCGCAATATGTCGAGGCCGGTGCCCAGTCAGTCACATTCCATCTGGAAGCTGCCACTGCGCCCATCAAGCTGGCTCGGGAGCTCCGGGCGATGGGAGCGCGAGCATCCGTGGCACTGCGTCCGGCGACCCCAGTCGAGCAGCTCGCTGGTTTCCTGACCGAGTTTGACCAGATTCTCCTCATGACCGTGGAGCCTGGATTCGGCGGACAGAAATTCCTCGATCCCGTTCTCGCCAAGATCCGTAGTGCACGCAAACTCATTGACGCATCCGGGGCGGACATCTGGTTGCAGATTGACGGCGGAGTCTCGGCTGACACCATTGAGCGCGCTGCCGAGGCCGGGGCCGACACCTTCGTGGCGGGTTCTGCCGTCTACCGATCCGATGACCCCGACCAGGTCGTCACCTCACTGCGCAATCAGGCTCAGGCGGCCCAGGACTGCTGCCACTGAGTACTGCGGTCAGGTACCGCGGTGGCGTAGATAGGACTGAAACTCCACGGCCAGGACGTCTCCCGTAAGCCCCTCGGGCAGGGTGGCATCCTGTTCCGTCTCGAGGGCTGCGACGTACTCGGCCAGTTCGGGATGCTCAGACAGGGCCTCGTCAATGGCTCCGACCCATTCTCGCTTGTCCTCCTCGAGACCAGCTTGCGGCACGGCAATCCCGGTGAGTTCCTCGATCCGGACAAGGAGGGACTGCACAGCCGGAGGGCAAGGGGATTCACAGGCGTATTGCGGCACACCGACCCACAGCCCGATGGCGTTGAAGTCGTGGTGCCGTGCCTCTGTGACAAGGACGAAGGGGATGCCCGTCGGGCCGTCGTACTCGAGCTTCTCCGCCCCCAGGGCACTGACGAGGTCAAGGTCGGTCGTCGAGACCATCACGGGCAATTGCCGTGTGTGGGCGACATCAGTGGCCATCGCGCCAAGCACGACGAGACCAGCCGGTTTGAGCTTGCGTAGTCGCCGCAGCAAGCGGAAGCAGTAGGTTCGCCAGCGCAGACTTGGCTCAGGACCGGTGACGATGACGATCGGCTGGCCTTGCCACCTGCCAACACGGATCGTCGTGCACGGCCAGTTGACGATTTCGACGTCATTCATGACGGTGATGGCAGGACGGGTCTGACGGAAGTCGTGGAACTCCTCGCCACCAATCGTCCGCCAGGTTTTTGCCTCGGAGTACTCAGCGATGAGGGTCGCCGCTTGGGTGGCGGCCGAGCCGGCGTCGTTCCAGCCACTGAAGGCCACCACGACCCATGGTCGGTCCATGTGTCGAAATCGCATGGTGCCAAGGCTAGCCTGACCCCTAGGCTGGAACCCATGACCCTTCGCACCGCTCTGTCCCGGCACGTTCTCGTCATTGATGGCGCCATGGGCACGATGCTGCAGAGCAGCGATCTCACGATGGATGACTTCCAGGGACTTGAGGGCTGCAACGAGATACTCAATGTCACCCGACCTGATGTCATCTCCGGCATTCATGACGTCTACCTGGATGCCGGGGCTGACATCATTGAGACCAACACCTTCGGCGTGAACTTGCCAGCGCTGACGGAGTACGGCATCGCTCCGCGTGCTGTCGAACTGGCATCTGCTGCCACGAAACTGGCTCGTGAGGCAGCTGACAAGCGTACGGACAAGCCGCGTTACGTCGTTGGATCGATCGGTCCGGGAACCAAGCTGCCGACCCTTCGCCAGATTGGTTTCGCCGCCATCCGCGATGTCTACCAGCAGGTCATCGAGGCCATGATTGACGCGGGCGCCGACGGTGTCCAGATCGAGACCTGCCAGGACCTCTTGCAGGCTCGCGCCGCAATCATAGGCGCGCATCGTGCCGCCACCGCGCGCAAGGTCGACCTGCCTATTCTCGTCGACTTCACCGTCGAGACCACCGGAACCATGCTCATGGGGTCGGAGACCGGTGCAGCATTGACGGTGCTGGAATCTCTCGGCGTCGACGCCATCGGCCTCAACTGCGCCACCGGACCCGCCGAGATGGCCGAGCACCTGCGTACCCTGTCCCGCGGAGCACAGGTACCGATCATGTGCATGCCGAACGCTGGCCTGCCCGAGATTACGGGGGAGGGGGCCCGTTATCCCCTCGGTCCTGACGATCTCGCCCCCGTTCTGGACGACTACGTTGATCGTTACGGCCTGTCGGTCGTCGGTGGCTGCTGCGGTACCACCCCTGACCACATCCGTGCCATTGCCGAGCGGGTTTCAGGTCGACCGGTTCCCGAGCGCGAGATTCACCACGCCGACGCCGTTGCCTCCCTGTACAACGACGTCCCGTTGAGCCAGGACACCGCCTATCTGGCCATTGGCGAGCGCACCAACGCCAACGGTTCCAAGGCCTTCCGTGAAGCGATGTTGGCCCAGAACTGGGATGAGTGTGTTGACATCGCCAGGGCCCAGACCCGCGACGGCGCCCACTTGCTCGACCTGTGCGTCGACTACGTCGGTCGCGATGGCGTGGCGGACATGTCCGAACTCAGCGCCCGACTGGCCACCTCCTGCACGCTGCCAATCATCCTTGACTCCACCGAGCCCGACGTCCTGGCTGCTGGTCTGGAGCATCTGCCCGGTCGCTGCATCATCAACTCGGTGAACTTCGAGGACGGGGACGGTCCTGGATCGCGCTACCAGCGCGTCATGCCGATGGTCGTCGAGAATGGGGCTGGAGTCGTCGCACTCACCATTGACGAGGAGGGCCAGGCACGCACTGCCGAGTGGAAGGTACGGGTGGCCTCTCGCCTCATCGATGATCTCGTCGACAACTGGGGCATGGACATCGGTGACATCCTCGTCGACTGCCTCACCTTCCCGATCGGCACTGGTCAGGAGGAGACCCGTCGCGACGGTCTGGAGACCATCAACGCCATCGCCGAGATTAAGAAGCGTTACCCGGGTGTGCGTACCACCCTCGGTGTCTCGAACATCTCCTTCGGCCTCAACCCGGCAGCCCGCATCGTCCTCAACTCGGTCTTCCTCCACGAGGCCGTCAAGGCCGGGCTGGACTCGGCCATCGTCCACACCGCGAAGATCCTGCCGATCGATCGCATTCCGGAGGAACAGCGCGAGGTCGCCCTCGACCTCGTCCACGACCGGCGTCATGACGGTTATGACCCGCTCAGTCGCTTCCTGGAACTCTTCGAGGGAGTGACGGCTGCCTCGATGCGTGCCGAGCGCGAGGCCGAGCTGGCCGCCATGCCGCTGTTCGAGCGCCTCAAGCAGCGCATCATCGACGGCAATGCCAAGGGCCTGGAGGATGACCTCGACGAGGCCATGGAGTCTAAGACTGCTCTCGACATCGTGAACGAGGATCTGCTGGCCGGTATGCAGGTGGTTGGCGACCTCTTCGGGTCGGGCAAGATGCAGCTTCCCTTCGTGCTGCAGTCCGCGGAGGTCATGAAGGTGGCAGTCGCTCACCTCGAGCCTCACATGGACAAGTCGGACACCTCCGGCAAGGGCACCCTGGTGCTCGCCACGGTCAAGGGTGACGTCCACGACATCGGCAAGAACCTCGTCGACATCATCGTCTCCAACAACGGCTATCACGTCGTCAATTTGGGCATCAAGCAGCCGGTGACGGCGATCATCGAGGCCGCCGAGACCTATCGGGCTGACGTCATCGGCATGTCTGGTCTGCTGGTGAAGTCGACGATGGTCATGAAGGACAACCTGCTCGAGTTGAACCAGGCCGGACTGGCCTCCAAGTACCCAGTCATGCTCGGTGGTGCGGCCCTGACGAGGACATTCGTCGAGGAGGACCTCAACGACCTGTTCGAGGGCGAGGTGCGCTACGCAAGGGACGCCTTCGAGGGACTTCGCCTCATGGATTCCGTGATGGCCGTCAAGAAGGGGGTTCCGGGAGCTGAACTCCCGAAGCCTCGACGTCGTCGTATCAAGGTCAAACAGGTCACTGTTGAGACCGACGACATGACTTCTGATGACGATGCCCCGCGCGCCGATGTGGCCCGACCCGTTCCAGGGTCGGTCGAGATCCCGACCCCGCCGTTCTGGGGTTCGAGAGTCTCGACGGGTATTCCGTTGGCCGACGTGCTGGTCTGGCTCGACGAGCGCGCCACCTTCATGGGCCGGTGGGGGCTCAAGGGTTCGCGCAGCGACGGTTCCTGGGATCGCATGGTCAATGAGGTGGCTCGGCCGCGTTTGCGGCTTCTCCTGGACCGCATCCGGCAGGAGAATCTGGCCCAGTTCGGCGTGGTCGATGGCTACTGGCCGTGCTTCTCCCAGGGGCACGACCTCATCGTCCTGGACCCCGAGGACACCTCGAAGGAGGTCACCCGGTTCACCTTCCCACGCCAAAGTAGTGGTCGGAAGCTTTGCCTGGCTGACTTCTTCCGCGACGCCGACGAGGCTGGCGAGTACGGCCCGGACGTCATTGGTTTCCAGCTGGTGACGATGGGAAAGGCGGTCTCGGCTGCCGCCCAACGACTCTTCGAGGCCAATTCCTACCGGGAGTACCTCGAGTTGCACGGGCTGTCCGTCCAGTTGACCGAAGCCCTCGCCGAGATGTGGCACGCCCGTGTGCGTCATGAATTGAGGATTGACGACGACAGTACCTCTGTCACCGATGCCATCGACCATCAGACCTACCGGGGCTGCCGGTACAGTTTCGGGTACGCCGCCTGCCCGAACCTCGAGGACAGGGCCAAGGTGGTGAAACTGCTCAACCCGGCGAGGATCGGTGTGGAGCTGTCGGAGGAGTTTCAACTCCATCCAGAACAGTCCACCGACGCCTTCGTCGTCCATCATCCGGAGGCCAACTATTTCAACGCCAAGTGAGACGTCCTTGCACACCTCGACTGCCGACCGTTTTGCGGCGGTGTTGTGGGACTTTGACGGGACCCTCGTCGATACAGAACCTCGCTGGGTCGAGGCAGAACTGGCGATTCTGTCCTCCTACGGAATCATGTGGGAGTCCGAAAAGGCCAGTAGCTTCACTGGTGGACCGATGACCGATGTCTGCGAGGCGATGGCCGGAGAGATTGGGGAATCGGCAACCACCGAGGATGTGCGGCACCAGCTCATCACGATGGTCTCGACCTTCAACCGGGAACGAGAGGTGCCGTGGCGTCCGGGTGTGCTGGACCTGCTGACAGAGATCCGTGAGGCCGGTGTCCCCATGGCGATCGTGACGGGATCGGCGCACGCTGTCGTCGAGCCGGTGCTTGAGGCCATCCATGACCGTATCGGCAACCCCTTTGACACCGTTGTGACCTTCGACGACGTCACCCCGGGGACGGCCAAACCGGCGCCAGATCCGTACTTGTTGGCTGCCGAAAGGCTTGGCGTCGACATCGCCGACTGTCTGGCGATCGAGGATTCCCCCAAGGGGACTACCTCAGCGACGACCGCTGGGGCCGCGGTGCTCACCGTTGACGGGCTGGCCGAGGCCGGTCCTGGACCTCGCCGGGTTCATCGCCCGGACCTGTCCGGTCTGTCACTGGCTGATCTCGTCAGCCTGTGGCACCTTGCCGACGAGCCTGCTGCTCCGGTGGCCAATGGCGGCGGGGGAGTCCTGCGTGCTGGGGAGCGGATCACCCTCACTGATCCCAAGGGGCGCAAACACTCGATCGTCCTGCAGTCGTGTGGCATCTTCCACACCACGAAGGGGGCAGTGCGCCACGACGACCTCATCGGCGGGCCTCAGGGAGTCGTCGTCACCTCCGTCGGCGGCTTGCAGTTCCTGGCCATGCGACCGATTCTCAGCGAGTTCACCGTCTCCATGCCGCGTGAGGCCGCGATCATCTACCCCAAGGAGGCGGCCCAGATCACGATGTGGGCCGACATCTTCCCCGGGGCGCGCGTGCTGGAGGCTGGAGTCGGGTCCGGCGGCCTGTCGATCCCATTGCTGCGCGCCATTGGGCCGAACGGACGCCTGCATTCCTATGAGAGGCGGCAGGAGTTCGCTGACGTCGCCCGCAAGAACGTCGAGTCCTTCTATGGTGAGGTGCCGTCCACCTGGGACCTCAAGGTCTCCGATCTGGTGACGGGCATTACGTCCGAGCCGATCGACCGCGCCATCCTCGACATGCTTGCCCCATGGGAGTGCGTCGAGACGGTTGGCAAGGTCTTGGTTCCGGGCGGCGTGCTGTGCTGCTATGTCGCCACCACGACCCAGATGGGTCGGGTGATGGACACTCTTCGTGCCGATGGTGGGTGGACGGAGCCGCAGGCCACCGAGACGACGACCCGGGACTGGCACGCTGAAGGCTTGGCCATCCGTCCGGCTCACGGGACGACGGGCCACACCGGCTTCCTCGTCATTTCACGTCGGCTTGCTCCTGGTGTGACGGCGCCCGTGCGTAAGCGTCGCCCTGCTCCGGGCGCTTACGGGCCTGACTATCACGGACCTCGTCCACGCAACATCACCGAGCACGATCAGTGGCGGTTGCCGAAGGAGGAGAAGTGATGGTTGGGGTCGCATGACCACGTTGTGGCTGTGCCGCTGACGCGTTCAACCGCACGGTTTCATCAACAACCACAGAAGAGGGCCGGCGGTGTTCACTCGCCGGCCCTCTTGCCGTCACACCTGCCGTTTCCTGCGACGCGCCGTCCTGATGCCGATCATCACGGCGCGCCACCCGATGAGGGTGAGAGCCAGGAAGCTTGCCGCCACGATGATGAAGGCGACTGCCACCCCCTGATCGGTGAAGTAGCGAACCACCATTCCCACGAGGAGGGTGAACGCCCACAGAACCAGTCCAGCCAGCCAGCGCTGTGCCGGGATACGGGCCGTCACGACGATGACCCAACCGACGGCAAGTCCCAGCACGAACGGAGTGCCGGTTCGTAGCAGGCCGCCGGGGGAGAGGGCCTCCCCGTGACTGGCGCGTCCAATCGTTGCGAACAGGATTACGCAGATGATGTCGGCGACGAGAGCTCGTCGTACCGAGGGCGATGCCAGCTCGTCATTCATCGCGGCCTCACGGAGAAGGCGAAGTCGGCCGTGGAGGTCGATGTGATCATCGGCGGGTGCAGGTCACGCATACGGAACAGCTTGTGGCGATGGACAAGGGCCAAGGTGATGATCGTCGAGATGATGAGGATGCCACCCTCGACGGCGAATCCAAGCGCCATCGTCGACATCGGTCCACCTGAGATGAGGACGCGGAAGGCGTCGACGGAGTACTTCATCGGCATGACGACAGCCAGCTTCTGATAGACCGGCGGCAGCATCGTGACAGGGAAGGTTCCACCACATGTGGGCAGCTGGAGCACCAGGAGGATGAGGAAGATGGCTGTCTGTGGCGAGCCGAAGATGAGTCTCATCCAGAAGGCCAGCATCATCCATGACAGTGCTGTCAATGTCACAAAACCTATGAAGTACCAGGGATGGACCGGGTCGAGTCCCAAGGTCAACCAGACGCCGAAGGCCATGATGTACGCACCAACCAAGGCGATCACCGCCAGCGGGCCGAAACCGACGAGCGCGATCGACAGGGCGTTGGCCCGACCAGTCATGGCACGACCGGAGAAGGTACGCACGACGAGGAAGGTTGAGATGCAGGCGATCCACATGGCGATGGAGAAGAACATCGGCGCGAGGCCACGTCCGTAGTACTTCGCGGAGTGAAGGATGGTCTGCTCGACGTCGACTGGGGAACTCATGACATCGGCCAGATTGGTGCGCTGATCATCCGTCATGCCGGGAATCTGCTTGGCACCGGTATCGAGGCCTTGATGGAGCTTTGTCGCTCCCTTGGACAGAGCGTCAGCACCCGCCTTGAGCTGTCCCAGACCATTGCTCAACTGCATGACGCCAGAGGCAATTTCCGGAGCTTTCGCGGTGAAGTCGCGGCCGGCGTCGGTGGCGTTGTTGACAGCCTTGTTGAGATCCTTCGCAGCCGAATCAGCGTTGTCCATGGCACCGTTGATCGTCTCAAGGCCATTGTTGACCTGCTGAGCATCCTTGTTGAGACGATTCAGCGAGGCCTTGGCATTGTCGGCCAGGGTATCAGCATTCTGCTGGTTGAGGCTCAGATTGAGACCGGCCGAGATATTTGCGACCGCCGCAATATTGGACGACACGGTTGTCGTTGAACTTGCGGCGCCATTTATTTGCTTGGTCAATGCGATGTAGTCAGGATCATCGGCAAGTTCAGGATGTTTGGCAGCAAGAGCCGATGCTTTGTTCGCCGCCCCGGTCACATCGTGCTGAATCTTGACGACAGAATTTCCGTTGGGATTCTGCAACGTCGCCGTCGCGGAGACGAGGTTACCGGCCTGTTTCTGTAAAGCAGGAAGGTTCTTGGTCACATTGTTGATGAGCGGAATCATTGCAGAATTGACGGCCTGGGCATCGGCCATGACGCTTTGTGCGGCGCCGGTGATGGCTTGGGCGCCCACCCTGGTCTGGCCTACTGCCATCGACGTCTTGGCCGCTGCCGAATCGGCGTTCGCCAGTGCGGAATTCACCTTGTTAACGGTTGCGGTGGAGTCGCCAACGGCCTTGGTTGCCCCCAGGACCTTGGTGTTCATCTCATTGACGCCGGCGTCAAGGGTTTTCATGCCGGAGTCGAGTGTTGCTGAACCCTCGGACGCTTTCGTCAATGAGTCCTTGATGACCCCCAGGTTGACGAAGAGTGCATTGAAGTAGGTCTCGGACACACTTTGGTCCAAGGCCTGCTCAAGGGCTGTCTGAACCTGTGAGGTCAACAGACCGATGATGAATCCGTTTGCGTCGTCGCGGTGGAGCTTGAGTGTCGCCCGAGCCGGCTTGAAGTCACCGGCAGACACGATGCTCGTCGAGAAGTTCTCGGGTACCTCGATGACCATGAAGTACTCGGCGTCACGAAGACCCTGATAGGCCTTGTCCTCATCGGTTCCGAGGAACTGCCAGTCGAATCGTGGGTTCTTCTTCAGCGTTTCCTGGAATTCCTTGCCACCTTCGACGGTCCGACCATCAAACGTGGCCGGCTTGTCATGATTGACGATCGCAATCTTCACCTTGTCGGTATTGGAATAAAGATCCCAGTTGGCGTGAAGATAAATACCACCGTACAGCAGCGGAATAATGAGAATGAAGATGAGGCCGAGCTTGGAGCGTCCTTTGAAACGCCGAAACTCGAACTGTACGAGTCTGATGAATCGAGTCAGCATGCGTTATCTCCGGGGGCAGTCATCGGTATGGGCATTTTCCGTCGGAGTGTTGTATTCGGTTTCTTCGTCGGGCGCGGAATCGGTCTTGGTGTCGACCTCAGGTTCGGTGTTTTCTTCCTCTCCTTCGAGAGGAATCTGTGTCACCTCTGGGGCTTCCGGGTCGCGAGAATTACCGTCGACATCCTTGTTGCCATGAATGTCCTTGACCGCATGGGCACGGTTGTGGGCCGGCAGTTCGACGTCGAGGGATCCGGGCGGCGCCATGTCGTCGTCCACTGTCGCGGCGATGATGGTCGAGTCGTCGAGCTCGGTGAGCTTTGAGAAGATCTCGAACAACAATCTCTGCTGGTTGTGGGGAACCATGACATCGGCATCGTCAATGACGACTACCTTCGTCTCCCTCAGCATGGCGAGAGCCACCGACGTCACGGCACGCTCAATGGCTTCGAGCTGCTCGAACTCGCAGGAACGGTCAATACGGAAACCGACGATTTCCTCGATCTGACGCACCCTGCTCTCGGCTGTCTTGAGGTTGACAGCATCGAGGTGGCATCGCTCGGCGACTGATTCATTGAGGGTCAGGCGATCCTCTGGGACGACGTAATCGGCGATACGGGCCACGGACGTGCGATGAATGGCGCGGTAGGGCTCGGCCATCGCATCAATGCCGTCGATGATGAGGGTTCCGCGTGTTCTGCGGAACCGTCCGGAGAGGGCCAGCAGCAGGGCGGACTTTCCGGCGCCGGCGGGGCCATGGATGACGGCTAGCTGACGCGGCGCGAGGTCCATGTCGAGAGGCCCGAAGATCATTCCTTGCCGCCCCTGGGCGTTCAAGTCGCGGGCGTGGAGCACCACTCCCGAGGCGTCCTCAAGAGCCTGGGTGTCGACCGGAGGACGTTTCGAGAAACGCATCACTGGAGAAACCCCCTGATTGAACGTTCGATGACATCGGTTATGACCTGCTGGTCGATGACTGCACTGGCCACCGAGAATTCCAGGGCAAGCACGTTGACCAGACTGAGGACCACTACCGCGAGGCTGCGTGGGTTGGCATCCTCCGCGGACTTGACGCGGTCGAGTACACAGTACTGGGTCGTCAAATCGACCAGTTGAGCGATCCGCTGTTTCTGCAGTTTTGTGTAGGCCTCGGCGATCTCCTCGTCGTGGCGGGCCAGAGCGCGGAATTCCGCGAGAATGACCTGCCACGGAGCATCTTCCAGGAGGATCTCCGTGAGCTTCTCGCTGATCTGCCTCATGACCTCGTCGGGGTTGCCACCGCTCGAAAAGATGGGGGAGAGGGCATCGACGACATCCCTCTCGCCACTGGCAAGCCTTTCGGTGCACACCTGTCCGAAGAGGTCGGGCTTGGACCCGAAATTGGAGTACACGGCCCCTTTGGTGAATCCGGCATCCGATGCGATGCGACGCAGACTCGCGCCGGCATAGCCGTCCCGTTCGAAATTTTCGGTGGCAGCGACGAGTATGCGATTTTTGACCTCGTCGCGATGAGGCCTTTCCACTGCGGTAGGCATCACAGGTTGTCGTCCTTCGGAAGAGCAAGGGGATCGTAGGCAGTACCACTGGTATCGAATACCGATGGTATCCGCATCGGGGTCTGTACCCAAATCGGTCGGCTAGGCTGGAAATCCCAAGTGCATCCGTGACGAGGAGGGTCATGCCACTGTCGCTGTCCGATCTCGATGAGGATTACCTCACATCGAGTTCAACCACCGATTCGTTTGCACTGTTCCTGAGGCGTGTGGCCCCTGAGCTGCTGCCTCCGACGACGGTGGACACCAGTGTTCCTGAGTTGTCGAGGCACGGCAGAACGGTGCTGGCCATCCGTTGCAGCGGGGGCGTGATAGCCGCCGCCGATCTCGGATCGGCGATGACGCGGCACCCAGATCAGCGAGATATTGACCGAATTCTCGGTACCGATGATCGCTGTGTGATCGGAATTGCAGGCGCAGCGGGTCTCGCGGGGGAAATGATTCGTCTCTTCCAGGCCGAGGTTGATCACCTCGAGAAGATCCAGGGGCAAAGGATCAGCATGGACGGTCGAGCCGCGAGGTTGTCGAGTCTGGTGCGCTCGAACGGCACGATGATGGCTCAGGGGATGGCTGTGACGCCGTTGTTGGCCGGGTGGGATGACCTCGCTCACCGCGGACGCATCTTTTCCTATGACGGAACGGGTGGACGCACCGAGAAGCACGCCCACGCCTGCGTCGGGTCCGGGACTCTGTTCGCCACCGATGTCCTCGATGACGGTTACCGCCCCGGGATGGATCGCGACGAAGCCATCATGCTCGCGATTCGCGCCCTGCACACCGCCATCAGTGACACCACCACTTCGGCGCTGTCGGGACCTGATCTGTCTCGTGGTCTGTACCCGACCGTTGCCCATGCCGATTCCACCGGTGTCACGCGGATTCCCACCGAGGAAGTCGCGGTGTTGGCGAAGCGGGTCGTCGACGAGATCACTGCCGAGGCGGAGCACGAGGAGGTCCAGTCATGACGATTCCTTCCTACGTTCCACCGAGTCAGTGGGTGGCCGACCGGGCCAGTTTCGTGTCTGATTCGATCCGTGATGGAGGCGACGGCGTCATTGTCGCTCGTTGCGCGGAGGGCATTGCGTTGGTTGCCCGTCAGAGTGGTGCAGATCTTCCCAGGGGTATGAGGTCGATCTCCGAGATCCATGATCGGCTCGCCTTTGCCGCGGTCGGGATCTTCCATGAGGCCGAGGACCTGCGGGTGGCGGGCATCCGTTTCGCCGACCTCCGTGCCTACGCCTATGACCGACTCGACGTCACGGGACGCAGCTTGGCGAGCATGTATTCCCGCATTATCGGCAAGGTCTTTACCTGCCCTGATATCAAGCCCTATCAGGTCCAGGTGACCGTGGCAGAGCTCGGCCTCGTCCCTTCCGAGGATCGCTTATACACCATTGACTTCGACGGGACCGTGCGTGCCAGCACTGATCCCGTTCTCATGGGAGTGGCTTCTGAGAAGTCTTTCGACCTGCCGGACCATGTGTCGGTGTCTGAGGTCGTTCGGGCTTCGATGAGCGTTCTTGACGCCGAACCAGAGAGCATCGAAGTGGGACTACTCGATCGCCACGCCTCGACCCGACGTCATTTCCGCCGTCTCGACGCTGCCACCGTGCTGGAGGCTGACAGTGACGAGTCCTGAGGACGTTGCACTGGCCTTGAGGGGTCCCATTCTCGTCGTCGGTGCAGGACTCATCGGTGCGTCAGTCGGGAAAGCCCTCGTCGCCGCGGGGGCTGACGTCCACCTGTGGGACATCGATCGCGGCAACGCCCTGGTGGCGGCCGGACGTGGCGCAGGCCAGCTGGACGGCCTCGACGACGATGCGTATCGGGTCGTCGTGGTGGCAACCCCACCCTCCGCAGTCGCCTCGACCATCGTCGAGCGCCTCAACCGTCATCCCCACGCCGTCGTCACGGACACCGCGTCGGTCAAGGGAGCGGTGCTCGCCGAACTCATCGACTTGGCAGCTGGTCGAGATGTCGATGTCACCAGGTATGTCGGCTCACACCCCATGGCTGGCACTCAGTACACAGGCCCATTGACAGCTTCCGACGAACTGTTCGTCGACCGCACCTGGGTGGTGACTCCCCGTACTGACAACCGGCATGATGACGTCGAGCAGGTCATTGCTCTGGCCAGGACGTGCGGCGCTCGTGTGGTGAGCATGGATGCTGACGAGCACGACCGAGCCGTCGCCGAGGTGTCCCACCTTCCTCACCTCATGAGCATTCTCACGGCGGCCAATCTGCGACATGCTCGTCCTCAACATCTCAGGCTGGCAGGATCGGGGATCCGTGACATCACGCGAGTGGCTCGTTCCCAGACCACCATGTGGCGTCAGATCCTCAACTCCAATCGCACTGAGGTTCGTCGTCAGCTGGAAGCCATTCGTGACGATCTTGACGACCTGCTGTCTCGTCTGGACGACCCGGACCGTCTGGAGGAATTCCTGGGCGTCGGGCAGTCGGGGGCACGCAAGATCACCGGTAAGCATGGCCACCAGATGATGGAGATCAGCGTCGTCGTCGTCGAGATTCCCGATGCGCCTGGTGGCCTGGCCAGGTTGTTTGCTGATGTCGAGGCTGCTGGGGTCAATGTCGAGGACCTGTCGGTGGAGCATGATCCGGCTCGTGAGGTTGGTTTCCTGTCCATCGATGTCGCCCCGGATCGTGCGGAGCAGTTGAGGGCCTCAATGCGCGATCATGGCTGGTCGGTGCGTTCCTGACCCTTGTCGGTGGATGCCGATAGTCTCGCCTGGTCGGATCGTCATCGAAAGGCAGGCAGAACGTGTCACCCTCACCTCTTGTCATCGCCATTGACGGGCCCAGCGGGTCCGGTAAGTCGTCGACCTCTCGCGGGGTTGCCAATCGACTCGGCGTGGCCCATCTGGACACCGGATCGATGTATCGCGCGGTGGCCTGTCGTGTTGCCCATCTTGGAATTGATCCGAAGGCCAATCCGCTCGACGCCATCGAGGTGGCTCGTACCTGCCGGTTGGACATTGACACCTCTGCCAACCACGACCTCGTCGTTATCGACGGTGACGATGTCACCGAGGAGATCCGGTATCCGGAGACCAGTGCCACGGTGTCTGCGGTTGCGACCATTCAGCCTGTTCGAGACGCCCTCACCGCTCGCATGCGCCAGATCGCGGCCAACTGCGGACGCATCGTCATGGAAGGTCGCGACATCACCACGGTTGTGTGCCCCGACGCCCAGGTGAGAGTGCTCCTGGTCGCCGATCCTGCCGTTCGCATCGCGCGTCGTCAGGCTGAGTTGGGGGAGAAGGTCGACATGGAACAGGTCATCGACTCGATCGTGCGTCGTGACCGTGACGACTCGACGGTGTCCACCTTTGAGCAGCCCGCTGAAGGGGTGACCTTGGTCGACTCCACCCATCTCGATCTGGAGCAGGTCATCGACGCCGTCATCGGCCTGGTTCCTCAGTCGCTGCGCTGAACGATATTCCCACGGGCGCGAGTGCGTGTACCGTGGTTCAGTCCCCTAGCAGGAGTGTGCCCTCATGTCCGACTCGCCCGAGTTCCTCGACGGCCCCAGTGACGGCACCGAGGAAGCCCTTCCCAAGCCGGTCGTCGCCGTCGTCGGGCGGCCCAATGTGGGTAAGTCCACCCTCGTCAACCGCATCCTCGGACGCCGAGCGGCTGTTGTGCAGGATGTCCCCGGCGTAACCCGAGACCGGGTGTCCTATGACGCCGAGTGGTCCGGTCGTCAGTTCGTGCTCGTAGACACCGGTGGTTGGGCCTCCGATGCCTCAGGCATGGCCGCCATGATCGCTGAGCAAGCTGAGCTGGCCATCTCGACGGCCGACGCGGTGCTGTTCGTCGTCGACGCCAATGTCGGTACGACTGACGAGGACGAGGCCGTCGTCCAGGTGTTGAGACAGTCGCGCAAACCCATCGTCGTGGCAGCCAACAAGGTTGACGACGTGCGTGGTGAGGCCGAGGCCGCGACGATGTGGAACCTCGGCATGGGGGAGCCCCACCCGGTGTCCGCCATGCATGGTCGCGGATCGGGTGACCTTCTCGACGCCCTCATCGAGGTGCTGCCGGAGAGCCCGGCCAGTTACGAGACGACCGGTGGTCCGCGCCGTGTTGCCATCGTCGGCAGGCCGAACGTCGGCAAGTCCTCGCTTCTCAACCGTCTAGCCCGTCAGAATCGTGCAGTAGTCTCGGATGTCTCCGGGACGACGGTTGACCCGGTCGACGAGTTGGTGACCGTTGGCAGCACCCTGTACCAGTTCATCGACACTGCTGGACTGCGCAAGCGGGTCAAGGAAGCCTCCGGACACGAGTACTACGCGTCCCTACGTACCCAAGCGGCCATCGAGCGCGCCGAGGTGTGCGTCGTCGTCATCGATGCCTCGGAGCCGATCAGTGACCAGGATCTGCGCATCCTCACCATGGTCGAAGAGGCCGGACGCGCGATGGTCATCGCCTACAACAAGTGGGATCTGACCGACGACGAGCGTCGTCGTTACCTGGAGCGCGAGATCGAACGTGACGTGCAGGCCTACTCCTGGGCTCCGCGGGTCAACATCTCTGCTCTCAAGGGTCGCAACGTCGACAAGCTCGAAAAGGCCATCGAGACGGCTGCCGCAGGTTGGGAGACGAGGATCTCGACCGGAAAGCTCAATGCCTTCCTCGGACGTCTGGCGGCGGCACATCCCCACCCCGTGCGTGGTGGCAAGCAGCCGAGGATCCTCTTCGGTACCCAGGCTCACACCTGCCCGCCGACCTTCGCCCTGTTCACCTCAGGGATGTTCGACCAGGGATACGTGCGGTTCATCATCAGACGGCTGCGCGAGGACTTCGGCTTCGCCGGATCACCGGTGCACGTCGAGATCCGTCCACGCGAGAGGCGCGGAAAGAAGTGACCAATTTGGTTGCAGGAGCGGAAGTACGCTAGTGTATTTCTCCGGATCGCCGAGCGATCCAATCGGGCTGTAGCGCAGCTTGGTAGCGCACTTGACTGGGGGTCAAGGGGTCGCAGGTTCAAATCCTGTCAGCCCGACGAAATGCCTGGTGAGAAGGTGATTCTCACCAGGCATTAATCATTTCTGGATAGGAGTCCCTCCCCCCATGACTACTCCGGGAGGGTGCTCGTTGTTGCTGGGGCCGGGCACCGGGCGCGTGCTGCGCTTCTGGTCCCGGCCATCTCAGATGGGCTCGTCGTCTTCGTGCCCTGTCACACTCCGGGATCGGTATCCTGAGCGGGTGGACATGCCGAAGCCAACCCCGTTTCCTGCCCCCGCCGACGATCTCCGACTGGTCATCTCCGACATGGATGGCACCCTCCTCGACGGCGAGGGGAACATTCCGGCCCAGCTGTGGCCACTTCTGGAGATCATGAAGGATCGTGACGTCGCCTTCGTACCGGCTTCCGGACGCCAGTGCGCCACCCTGTCCACGATGTTTCATTCCCACCTCGACGGGATGCCAATCATCTCGGAGAACGGTACCTATGTCGTCCGCGATGGCGCCGACGTCTCCTCATCGATCATCGACCCCGACCTTGCGCACGAGGTGATCGAGGGAGTTCGAAGGCTCGCCGAAGATGGGCATGACGTCGGTTTGGTCGTCGCGACCAAGTCCATCGCATACCTTGAACGCGGGGATGATCGTTTTGTCTCCCACGTCGCGACCTACTACCACAGCCACACCGTCGTCGATGACCTCACCGAGCACACCGGCGACGTCATCAAGTTGTCCATCTATGACTTCGGCGAGGCCTCCGAGGTCACTCACCCGACGATGCAGCGCATCGCCCCTGACCACCAGGTCATCCTTGCCACCCCGAACTGGGTCGACATCATGAACCCCGGCGTGAACAAGGGCAGTGCCGTCAAGGCTGTGCAGGCCGATCTGGGTGTCACCCCGGATCAGACGGCGATCTTCGGCGACTTCCTCAATGACCTTGAGATGATGCCGCTGGCGAAGTGGTCCTTCGCAATGGCCAACGCCCATCCCGACATCATTGAGGCCTCGAACTACGTTGCTCCGTCCTACAAGGAGAATGGCGTCATCACGGTCCTCGCCAAGCTCCTCGACGTCGAAGTACCCGACGCCTGATCAGGCCAACCCAAACTCCCTGGCCCGCCGCCAGAGATGGTCGCGGGCCTCCGGGTGGGCAGTGTTCTCGATGAGTTGACGAACCTGCTCATTCTGGGAGTTTCCGAACAGCTCAGCCGTGCCCTGCTCCGTGATGATGACCGAGGGCTGGATCGCCGAAACCGGTGAATCAAGCACGTCCACGATCGTCGAGCGGTTGGCTTTCGGATGCCAACTGCGCATGGCAATGAGGGCCTGACCACCGGGGGAGTGCATGGCGCCCACTAGGAAGTCGGTGGATCCACCGACCCCGGAATAGATCTTGGTACCGACGCGAGTTGCGTTGACCTGACCGAACAGGTCCACCTGCAAAGCCGTATTGACACTGGTGGCCTTGGGTTGGCCAGCGATGGTCCCGGGGTCATTCGTGGTCTCGCAGCGTAGCAACCGCACCCGCGGATTGTCGTCGAGCCACTCGTACAAGGCGGGTGTTCCCATCGCGAAGGTGCCGGTGACGACGCGATCGTCCAGGGTATGAGCATCGTCCAGGAGGCGGATGGAGTCGGTGAGGAGTTCGGTCCACACGCCTACGTGGATGTTCTCGGGCAGCTGAGCGACGACGGCGTCAGGAACCGCACCGATCCCCACCTGGAGGGTGGCGCCGTCACGGATCCGAGAAGCCACCCGGTCACCGATTTGGCGGGCCAGCGGACCCGGGGACGGCATGGAGGCAGTTGGCAGAGAAGCGTAGACGAAAACACCGATATCAATGTCATCGACGTCAACGATCCCGTCGCCGAGGACATGGGGCATGTTCGGATTGACCTGGGCAATGATGAGAGCACCTCGCCGCTTGGCCGCGTCGAGGGCGGCCGGCAACACCTGGACCTCAATACCCATGCTCACGGTGCCATTGCGTGGCGTGCTGGTGTGCAGAACGAGGATGTCGGGCGCGAGTCGCTCCTCGTAGAGGCTCGGTGCCAGGCTTAAACGACAGGGGACGTACTCGAGGCTCTCGGCACGTCGACTACCCGGGCCGATGAAGATCGTCTCGTGAACGACGTCCTTGCGTGTGGGTACACCGACTGGCGCATTGATGCACACCAACCGCCACGTCTCGACACACCGGTCGATGATGCCCAGGAGTGGTACGGGAGTGGCTCCCGAACCGCCACAGACGACCCGCGGCTGGCCTGCCACACCCCGCAAGACGCGTTCAAGGCCGACTTGATCCATCATGCGCACGACAAAGAGCGTAGTGGCTGGGACGCTTCACATGGTGGGCACGACGACGAGAACTGGCAGAATGGTCGCGATGTCACCCCGTCTGCCAGCGCACAGAACCAGCCCCGTAGGCCCCGGAGTCGGGACCGTCGAGACCATGTACGCGACGGTTGCCACGCCGGACGACCCTCTCCATCTGATCGCTGGTGGCCGTCTCGATCACGTCACCGTCGCCTACGAGACCTACGGCACTCTCAATGAAGCTCGTGACAATGCGGTGTACATCTGTCACGCTCTCACCGGAGACGCCCACGCAGCGGGTTTCCACCCGGGAGCGGATCGCCCAGGGTGGTGGGACAACATCATCGGACCGGGTCGCGCCATCGACACCGACCGCTTCTTCGTCATCGCCTCCAACCTGCTGGGAGGCTGTTCCGGTACAACTGGACCGGCGTCGACCAATCCGGACACCGGGAAACGCTGGGGACTCGATTTCCCTCAGATCGACATGCACGACTTCGTCGAAGTGCACCTGCGACTCGCCGAGCACCTGGGTGTGGAGCACTTTCACGCCGTTGTCGGCGGCTCCATGGGCGGTATGCAGGCCCTCGACTGGTCGCTGACGTACCCGTCGACCCTGGACAACGCCATCATCATTGCCTCGTCGAGCGGGTTGACAGCTCAGAACATCGCGTTCTCCGCGGTGGGACGCGAGGCGATCCTACGCGATCCAGCCTTTGCGGATGGCACCTATGACGACGTCCGCCCAAACACCGGATTGTCGATCGCGCGGATGCTCGCTCACATCACTTATCTGTCCGAGGACGCCTTCGCCGAGAAGTTCGGACGGTCTCGTCAGTCCGAATCGGTGGAACGCGGGTTCGGCATCAACTTCGCCGTCGAGTCATACCTTGATCACCAGGGCGAGGCCTTCCTCACCCGATTCGACCCACTCAGTTACATCTATCTGACTCGGGTCATGGACTACTTCGACCCGTTCGGTCGCGCCGGGGCCACCGACGCACTGGTGGCAGATCCGGTTAACTTCCTCGTCATCTGCTTCGACACCGACTGGCGATTCTCCCCGGCCCACTCACGCCGGATCGCCCGTCATCTCGAGGGGGGAGGGCTACCAGTGAGTTTCGCGACGATTGCCTCGTCGTGGGGTCATGACTCCTTCCTCATGAAGCTCGACCCCTACCACGACCTCGTCAAGGCCTTCCTCACCGCCGACCGGTTGCCGATGAGGGCATCACCGCGGGCACCACACTTCGACGGCCACCTGTGCACGAGGGAGACGACGCTGTGACACTCCGTCCCGATCAACGCATCATCACCTCGCTCGTGCCGTCCCATTCCCGCGTCCTAGACCTTGGATGTGGCGACGGTTCCTTGCTCCGTCACCTCATCACCACCCGAGACTGTCTGGGGACCGGTGTCGAGTTGGATCAGCCCTCCCTCGCCACCGCGATGTCGGCGGGGGTGCCGGTGCTGGGGATGGATCTCAACGAGGACCTGGGGGAGTTCCACGACGACTCCTACGACGTCGTCATCTTGTCGCAGACCCTGCAGGCCGTCGTCTCTCCTGACGTCGTCTTAGCGGAAATGGCACGCATCGGCACCCTGCTCATCCTGCTCGTGCCGAACTTCGTGTACTGGCGCAACCGGCTCAAGATCATCGGAGGCAGAATGCCGGCCTCCCACGATCTGCCGTACTCCTGGCATGACACCCCCAACCAGTCGTATTCCGGCGTGGCAGACCTCGAGGACTGGTTCGCCGAGTTCGACCTGGAGATTGTCGAAAGAGTCTGCCTCGACGGCCGAGGTCGCCCGTCCCGAGTAGCATCTGCGGCACCGAATTTGCTCGCCGGATCCACCATTCACGTGCTGAGATCCCACTGGGCCGAACCGGGGACAGGGAGGAGCCACTCATGACCAAGCACCACGACGAGGAGGACGAAGATCGGTCGCCGATCCTGGAAGCCACCGACCGCCAAATCCTGAGTCTGCTCGAGGGAGACGGTCGGATGTCGTGGACTGAGCTCGGACATCAGACGGGTTTGTCCACCTCAGCCGCCCAGCAGCGCGTCAAGAGGCTCGAAGCCAAGGGAATCATCTGCGGCTACCACGCCACCCTCAACCTGGAAGCCATCGGCGCAGGCATTACGGCTTTCATCTTCCTCAACCCCATCGATCCTGGGGAGGACGAGAGGATCCCCGACGTCCTGAAGACCTTCTCGGAGGTGCGAGGCTGCCACTCCATCGCTGGCGCAGCCTCCTACCTGGCGAGAGTTCAGGCACCCAACACCAGTCACCTCGACCAACTGGTCACCCGCATCCGCAAGGAGTGTCACTGCGGGACGGAAACGGTCGTCGTCCTCGACACCATGTTCGACGATCTCGGCATGCTGGGTACCCGGTGACACACCTCTCCCACCTTTCGCGCACGTCGTGGCTGCGCGGCCTGGCTGCACTTGCCGCCGGAGCCGCCACAGGTACTGGATTCCAGCCGCTGGATTGGTGGATCCTCGTCATTCCAGGACTCGCCGCACTCATCCTCCTCGTCCGTCCCACGACAGGCCGTGCCGCGGCCGGTCTAGGATACCTCTTCGGTCTCGGCCTGTTCGCCACCACCATCGCCTGGGTCGGCGTCATGGGCCATCCGGTGGCGGTGCTTCTCACTGCCGTCATGGCGTTGTGGTGTCTCCTGGCCGGGTGGGCCATCCGCTGCGTCAGTGTCCTGCCCGGTGCGCCTTTGTTCCAGGCCATGGTCTGGACGGCCACAGAAGTGGGAGCCGCTGCGGTCCCACTTGGGGGGTTCGGCTGGGTTCGGCTGGCCTGGGCTGTCGTCGACACTCCATGGGTCGGAGCCCTGAGGTGGGCTGGGACGACGGGGACGAGTCTTCTTGTCGCCCTGGCGGCAGCCCTCTTGGCGCGTGTCGTCGCTGCCCGAGGAAAGAGGAGAGTCCACAATGCGGTTGGCCTCATGGCAGAACTCGTCGTCGTCGCAGTCCTGGCGACCGTGTCAGGGACGATCGCCACACGAGTCACTCATCATGATGACAGCGTTCGGGTACTCGTCGTCCAAGGGGGAGTGGACGGTACTGCCGGTCCCTACGCGATGGGCTATGCCCGGTCCGTCACGGACAATCATCTGTCCCAGACGATTATGGCCGTCGCCGAGCAACGGGTTTCAGGCAAGGGCGCACACGACATGATCCTGTGGCCCGAGAACTCCACCGACATCGATCCAGTTCTTGACGTCAAGAGCCACCAGATCGTCATGGGGGCGCTGGCCATCTCGAAGCGGCCAATTCTCGTGGGAGCAGTGACCGACGGACCCGGCGATGACGAGCGCCAGACGACGTCGATGTGGTGGCCGGCGTCGTCACCCAAGCCGACATCCATCTATCACAAACGCAACTTGGTGCCGTTCGGTGAGTGGATTCCGGCCAGGTCATTCTTCCTGCCGCTCATTCCCATATTGGAGAATATTGGACGCCAGTCCGTTCCGGGAACGACTCCGGGTGTCCTCGACTCAACTATTTCTGGGACGAAGGTCCCGATCGGTGTGGTGGTCTGTTTCGAGGTTGCCTATGACGACACTGTCGCGGACACGGTTCGCCATGGGGCAAGAATTCTCGCGGTTCAATCCAACAACTCGTCATTCATCGATACCGCCCAAACTCCCCAGCAATGGCAGATCACCAGAGCGCGCGCGGTTGAAACTGGGAGACACATCATCGTCTCAACGACAAATTCCTTTTCCGGGTTGGTCAATCCGGATGGCTCAGTATGCCTGCGTACCGAAGAGGGAGCGCACACCAATTTCACGGTACGGGTTCCGCTGGAGTCCGGGCTGACGCTGGCCGTGAGAATGGGGATGTGGCTACGGGTCGTCGTCGTTCTCGTTGCGGCTGGCGCGGCAGTGGTGTCGGTGATTCGACGTCGTCGCGATATGCTCGCACAAGCAAACAACAGATCGGAGAGGAATGTTCGCCACCGACACTGAGGTCCGGCTCGACAAGGTCCTCGTCATCATTCCGACCTACAACGAGGCGGAGAATGTCGAGACGATTGTCGCGCGCACCCGCCGCGCTAATCCGAAGGTCGATGTTCTCGTCGCCGACGACAATTCTCCGGACGGCACCGGCGAGATCGCTGACCGTCTGGCGTCTGCAGACGATCACGTTCTCGTCATGCATCGCAAGGGCAAGGAAGGCCTCGGTTCCGCTTACCTTGCCGGGTTTCACTGGGGTTTGGACCACGGCTACGACGTCCTCGTCGAGATGGATGCCGACGGCTCCCATCAACCCGAGCAACTGCCGTTGCTCCTCGAGGCTCTCAAGCATGCCGACATGGTCAAGGGATCTCGCTACGTCAAAGGTGGGTCCGTCGTCAACTGGCCGAAGTACCGTGAGCTCATCTCGCGTGGTGGCGGCCTGTGGACCCGGATGTGCCTGGGAATTGGTGTCAAGGATCCCACCGGTGGATTCAACGCATTCCGCGCGAACACCTTGCGGACAATCGGCCTGGACGAGGTTGCCTCGGCCGGTTACTGTTTCCAACTCGACCTGACGTGGCGCACCCTCAAGAAGGGCATGACCGTCGCCGAGGTGCCGATTGAGTTCATCGAGCGCGAGTACGGCAACTCCAAGATGAGCAAGGAAATCGTCGTCGAGGCTCTGCTTCGCACCACCTTGTGGGGGGTTGACTACCGTTCTCACCAGCTCAAGGATCTCGGGCACGTCGCCCTAGAACGGGCTGAGCAGGTTGCTGGCGACATCAAGGACCGTCGTTCGAAGCGCTGAGGCCAAACCAGAGACCATGAGAGTGCCCCGCAGAGAAGCTCTGCGGGGCACTCTCATGGTCTTCGGGGCCACGACACGCTGACTCGGTGTCGCCCCAGGACTCTGGCCGAGGATCAGTCCCCCTTACGGATCTCCTCCAGCCTTTCGGCAAGCAATTCCTCGAGTTCGGGGATTGAGCGACGCTCAGTAAGCATGTCCCAGTGGGTGCGCTGCGGCTTCTGCTTCTTCCGCTGAGGATCGGTGCCATCGCTCCTCAGCGCCTCAGCGCCACAGCGCGGGCACTCCCACAAGCTCGGCAGATCTGCCTCGGTGGAGAAGGTGAGGTCGAAGTGGTGACCGTTCTGACAGTCGAAGCCAATCTCTTGGCGTTCGGCCATCTCAACGCCTTCTTCATCCTCGAAGCTCTTGGATCCCAAACCCATGCCTCGCAGTGCACGGTCGGCCATGATGCTCCCTCCTGGTCGTCGGCGTCAGGCCCTGGTTGGGCCGTCGTCCATGGGTCCAGCATCCCACAAGCCACAAAATCCGGGAGCAGAACCGAATTTCGGGACGAGCGTTCGCGTCGTGGAACAAGCTGTGACCAGTTGGGCATCCAGCTCGCCGCGACTCACCGTGGAATGAGTGTCGGGGCGTCCTTGGGCTGGTGAATGCGCGCGAAGTTGCACATGAGGTCGGGGCGATCCGTGACGATCCCGTCGACTCCCATGTCCATGAGTTCTCGAGCCTCTGACACCTCGTTGATCGTCCAGACGTGAACCGCTCGACCAAGGCGATGGGCAGCGGCAACGAAGGTCGGCGTCACCAGGGGAACACCGTACCGGCTGACACGATGGGGGACCTGGTACGCGTCGCCTCGGGATTCGGCCATCTGGAGGCTGTTCGGTCCGACGACGGCCCACCCAACTCCGACCGGTCCCACCGCGGTGGCCGTGCGCTCACGCATCAACCGGCGGAACGTTCGGATGCGTTTGCTGCTGAACGATCCGACGCAGACCCGATTCCAGGCCCGGTGACGGGAAAGGACCTCGATGAGGGGCATGGTGGCGGCGTCGTGCTTGATGTCGATATTGATGAAGGATTCCGGAAAGGCGTCAAGGACGTCATCGAGGGTGGGGATGGGCTCTCCGCCGACGCTGGCTTGCCTGACCTCGTGCCACGGCATCTTTGCGATGACACCGCTGGACTCGGTGACCCGGTCGAGAATGGGGTCATGAAAGGCCATGAGGACACCGTCACTGGTGGCGTGAACATCAGTCTCGAGGTGGGTGCACCCGAGATCCACCGCATGTCTAAAAGCTGCCAGGGTGTTCTCGATCCCCTTGTTGGCAGTCATTCCGGCTCCGCCCCGATGGGCAAGAACGGTGAACGGACGTTGGCAATACGGATAGTCAGTGGCTCGCACAGCCATCCATTCTGCCCTTGAGATGGTTCGGATCCGTGATCGCCATGGCAACTACAGTGTTCATGCGTGAGGCCCACCGTCTTGTCATTGCAGTCCCATGTCGTCCAGGGAACCGTCGGAAACAGCATCGCGGTTCCGGTGATGCGCGTCATGGGGGTCCGAGCATGGGGGATGCCCACGGCCCTGCTGTCCAACCACAATGGCCGCTCCAGCGTCGCCGGTATCCCGATCGATGCTCAGCAGATCAACGGCATGGTTGACGCCCTCAATTCCAACGGCGAACTCAAGCATGTTGACGCTGTATTGTCGGGTTACCTCACGGCTCTCACCGGTCCCACCGTCTTGCGGACCGTGGAGAAGTGCCGGGAGCACTATCCCGATGCCATGTGGGTCTGTGACCCCGTCATGGGAGACATGGTTGGCGACCAGGTGAGGATTTACGTTCCCGAAGACACCGTGGCTTTCATGAAAGAGGCTGTCCAGAGTGCCGACGTCCTTGTGCCGAATGTGGCCGAGCTCGGCATTCTGACCGACACCATGCCGCGCACGATTGACGAGATCGTGGACGCAGCTCGTGGCCTTGATGGCCCGAAACTCGTCGTCGTCACCTCGGTACCGCATCAGGACGAGAACGGTGACGGGCTGGCCATGGTTGCGGTGACGGGGAAGAGGACCGTTGTGACCCATGGTCCCCTCATCGACCGTCACTTCAACGGCGCTGGCGACCTGACGACGGCAGTCCTGACGGCCCAGCTCGTCGCAGGGGAGTCCCCGGAGACTGCACTCGGTAAGGCTGCAGGCGTCGTCCATGCGGTCCTCGAGCGCACTTGGAACCATCCCGGTGACGAATTGGACTGGTCGCCCGAGGACGCCTCGGGTCAGCCGTGGAAGACGGAGATTTTGGCTCCCAGCGCCCCGAGTCGGGTGGGTAGGTCCTCGTAACCGCGGTTGATCATGTAGACGTCGCGCAGGGTCGTCTCGCCGGAGGCGGCCAGGGCAGCCAACAACAGGCAGACGGCCGGGCGCAGGGCCGGTGGGCAGATGAGTTCACGGCCGCGCCAGCGCGTCGGTCCCCGCACGATGAGTCGGTGCGGATCGAGGAGCTGGACGTCGGCTCCAAGTTTGCCCAACTCGAGCAGATGGATGGCCCGGTTCTCGTAGCACCAGTCGTGGATGAGGGTCTGGCCCTTGGCCTCCGCGGCGATGACGGCGAAGAACGGCAGGTTGTCGATGTTGAGGCCCGGGAAGGGCATCGGGTGGATCTTGTCCGCGACCGCGCGTAGCTTGCTCGGGCGGACGGTGGCGTCGACCAGACGGGTGAATCCGTTGTGGGAGACGTACTCGGGGGAGAGATCGAAGTCCAGACCCATCTCGGAGAGAATCGCCAACTCGATTTCGAGGAACTCGATGGGGCAGCGGGTGATCGTCAGCTCAGACTTGGTGACGACGGCTGCCGTGAGAAGGCTCATGGCCTCGATCGGGTCCTCGGACGGCGCGTACTCGACGTCGACATCTATGTTCTCGACGCCACGAATGCGCAGGGTCGTCGTCCCGATGCCCTCGATCTCGACGCCGAGCTGGCACAGGAAGACGCACAGGTCCTGAACCATGTAGTTCGGGCTGGCATTGCGCAATACCGTCACGCCCGGAGTCTGGGCTGCGGCGAGCAGAGCGTTCTCGGTGACGGTGTCGCCGCGCTCGGTCAGGACGATGTGACGCTCCTTGACCGTGCGATCCGTCACGTGACACTGGTAGAAACCCTCGGTCGCGACGACGTCAAGACCGAAGGCGCGCAGGACCTGGAGGTGAGGCTCGACGGTACGGGCGCCCAAGTTGCAGCCGCCGGCGTACGGGAGCTTGAAGGAGTCATAGAAGCGCATCAGTGGGCCGAGGAACATGATGACGCTTCGGGTGCGACGGGCGGCCTCGATGTCCATGTCGTCAAGATTGAGCTCAGCAGGACGAATGAGGGTGAGGTCGCGCTCGTCCTCGGACCACTCGTAGGTGACGCCGATGGACGTCAGCACCTCAAGGATGCGATTGACCTCCTCGATGTGAGCGACTCCGCGCAACACAGTGCGGCCACGGTTGATGAGGCAGCCACACAGCAGGGCAACGGCAGCGTTCTTGGAGGAACGCACCTCGATGGAGCCCTCGAGCTGGTGGCCGCCTTCGATGCGGTAGTTCATCGTGCCGCCACCCGGCTGGGTGATGATGGGGGACTCAAGGGCCTCGGCGATGCGGTTGATGTACTCCAGCGAGAGGTTCTGTGTGCCTGACTCGACCCGGTGGATGGCGCTCTGGGAGGTCTTGAGGAGCTCCGCCAGTTGGTTCTGCGTCATGCCGCGCTGCTTGCGTGCGTCGCGGATGAGGCGACCGACGGCAGCTGGGGTGATGTTGTCCACAGCAGATCCTTTCGACGAGATGAAGTCTTCCGACAAGGATATATCAGATCTGAGGTTGAACCGCGGGGCAGAAGGGGCCAGTCGCAACCCGACAGAAATCTCCTCAGTGAGATCTTCGTCACAGGCCGACCTTCCCACTAGAGTGTTACCCATGAGCTCACATTTTGACGTTGTTGTCCTCGGAGCTGGCCCTGGCGGCTACGTTGCCGCCATTCGTGCCGCTCAGCTCGGCAAGAAGACCGCCATCATTGAGAAGGAATATTGGGGTGGTGTCTGCCTCAACGTTGGCTGCATCCCCACCAAGTCGCTTTTGCGCAACGCGGAACTTGCGCACATCGTCACCAAGGAGGCTGGCGCCTTCGGCATCGGCGGCGACATCTCCGTCGACTTCGGCAAGGCCTACAGCCGGTCGCGTGAGGTGTCCGACCGGATGGTCAAGGGTGTCCACTACCTCATGAAGAAGAACAAGATTACCGAGTTCTCCGGGTGGGGTGAGTTCACCGGGCCCAAGTCCGTCGTCGTCAAGGACGGGCAGGGTCAGGTGTCCGACGAGATCACCTTCGACAACTGCATCATCGCCGCTGGGTCCACCGTCAAGACCTTGCCGGGAACCCAGCTGTCAGCCCGCGTCGTCACCTACAAGGAGCAGATCCTCTCCGACGAGGTCCCCGGATCGATCATCATCGCTGGTTCCGGCGCCATCGGCACCGAGTTCGCCTACGTCCTGGCCAACTACGGCGCCCAGGTCACGATCGTCGAGTACCTCGACCGGATGGTCCCCAATGAGGATCCCGAGGTCTCCAAGGAACTCACCAGGGCCTACAAGAAGCTCGGTGTCAAGGTCATGGCCGGTACCAAGGTCGAGTCGATCGACGACTCGGGAGACAAGGTCAAGGTGACGGTGAGTCCGGCCAAGGGCGGCGAGTCCACCGTGCTCGAGGCTGACCGGGTCCTGCAGGCTGTCGGCTTCGCCCCGCGGGTCGAGGGTTACGGCCTGGAGACCACCGGTGTCAAGCTCACCGAACGTGGCGCCATCGAGATCGACGACTTCATGCGCACCAGCGTCCCGGGCATCTACGCCATCGGTGACTGCACGGCCAAGCTCATGCTGGCCCACACCGCCGAGGCCCAGGGCGTCGTCGCCGCCGAGACCATCGCCGGGGCGCAGACCATGCCCATCAACTACGCCATGATCCCTCGGGTCACCTACTGTCAGCCGCAGGTCGCCACCTTCGGCTACTCCGAGGCCCAGGCCAAGGAACAGGGCTACGACGTCAAGGTGTCACGGTTCCCGTTCTCGGCCAACGGCAAGGCTTGGGGCATGGGTGACGGGTCCGGCTTCGTCAAGGTCGTCGCCGACGCCCGTCACAACGAGCTACTGGGAGCCACCATCATCGGACACGACGTATCCGAGCTCATCCCGGCGCTCACCGTGGCACAGATGTGGGACATCACCACTGACGAGGTGGCCCGCAACATCTTCCCGCACCCATCCCTGTCGGAGGCTCTCAAGGATGCTGTCGAGGGTATTGGCGGAGAGATGATCAACATCTGACGTTCTCATGTATGGCTTGAGGCGGGGTCCTGATGACGGGCCCCGCCTCGGCGTCTGGGCCGCAAGCCCCGGTGTTGCAACACAGAGCGAGTTCGAAGACGCGAATGACGGGCATGAGACCCACGACGAAGACGGATCGAGGGGCCGCGGTCATCCGCGGCCCCTCGATCTCTGGTGTCCGGTGTCAGTACGAGAGGTCCTCGTACTCCGGGTTGTCGATCTGGAGTTCGGCGTACCGGCTCTCGGGGGCCGAGACGTGGTACGGGCGACCTGTGGCCTGCCAGCTGAGGTTCGGCGCACAGTGGACGTTCTGGGCGTCGGCGTCGAGGATGATGAATCCCCAGGCCAGACGTCCTTCCTTGCCGGCGGGCAGGGTGTAGGGCCCGACGACCTGCTTGAGCGACCAGTGGACCTCGTTGACGTAGGTGAACCCGAAGGTCTGCGTCATGATCTTGGCCAGGTCACCCTGACCGGCGACCTTTGCGCTGACCTGGAGGGTCTGGGTGCGCGACTGTTTCACCTTCGTCGAGACGGGCACGGCCTCGGCGGTGTCGTTGGCGACGCTGGAGGCATCGGTCTGCTTGAACCAGCGCTTCTTGGCCGTCAGGTAGGTGCCGTTCTCACCGGGGGTCGAGCACGCGGTTCCCGGCTCGTAATCGGAGTTCCACCGTTGCGGCAGCTCGAACTGGGTGGGGTCACTGGCGGAGGCCGACTCGGCCGCATGGGCGTCGGAGACGGCGAACGGGGCCACTGACAGGGCAGCCGCCGCCGCGAGTGTGACCCCGCGACGCACCTGGTGTGTCAGGAATCCCATGGGCGATCAGGCCTCGAGGGAGGGGTCGTTGTCGCGGGTGCTGATGGCGATGTGACGCTCCTTCGGAAGGCTCGCGGTGAACTCGCCACCGTTGGCCTTCCAGGTGTGATCGGAGCCGCAGACGGTGTGCTGGCCACGGAAGTCCGAGACGACCCATCCGGCACGCAGGACCGCGGTCTTGCCCGGCGCCAGGTTGTACGGGCCGACGGTGTCGCCGACCTCGTAGGACTGGCTGTCGGTGTAGCTCGTCGAGAAGGTGACGTGGATGAGGTCGAGGATCGGGAAGTCGACCCCGGCCGAGACGTTCCAGGTTTTCGTCTTGGTCTCGGTGATGGTCCGGGTGATGGGCAGCGGCTCGTCGTTGTAGTTCGAGATGGTCCACGTGCCGGCCGAGCCGTCGAAGTAGCTACGGGTCCGGGTGATGGTCTGGCCGGTCTCACCGATGTTGGCGCAGGAGGCGCCGATCGTCGTGGGGTTGGCGGCCTGGGCCGGGGTAGCAGCCTGGGCCGGAACGACCGTGAAAGCGGCCGAGGCGGCGAGGGCTGCGGGAACGGCAAGAAGTCGGGTGATCATGAGTGTTCTCCTTCGTGGTCGGGATTGACGGTGGTCGTGGTGTCGGGGACGGCTAGGTCAGCGGTCTGACTGAGTCGGCAGGGGGAGCTGGCGGTACTTGTCGGGAGTGACGTCGATCTTGCGAACGCTGCCGTCCCGGGAGGTGACGGTGGCCTCGGCCCAGAAACCGCTCGGCGCCGAGGCGGTGCCGTAGTTCGACACCAAGCTGTACTTTCCGTCCCTGCCGCAGTGGATCTCGCGATAGTTCACGCGGGTCATCGTCGTGCCATAGGTGACGCGCACGCGCTCACCGGGCTGCAGATGTACCGCACCGAGGGCGGTTCCGACGGGCATGTAGGCACGGTAGGTGCTGTCAACCGAGCCAAGCCATCCTGCCGGCGGGCGGCCGTAGCGACCCATCCAGTTGGCGTACCCGTTGTACTGGGCGCCCACGACGAAGTCGGTCACCGGGTGGTAGTCGTAGGGGGCCTTCGACCAGTTGAGGAAGTCCGTCGAGTAGCCGGGCTTGCGGTAGGTGGGCTGGATCGACGAGATGTCGTAGGGGTACCACGCGATGTCGCGGGCACGGCAGGTCTGACCCTTCGCCGGCCAGGACGGATCCTTCTGCGGAGCGACGGCGGGCTCGACGACGTGGTCGGTCGGCGTCGCCACGGACTCCAGGCTGGGGCCCGACATGGCGGTGTACGCGTCCGATCCCATCGGCTTGCTGTTGGCACCCGCGTGGCGCGACGGGATCTGCATCGCCAGATCCGAGATGGAGCCGTCGGCGTGGATGAGGTAGACGAAGGCGTATCGCCCGGCCGGACCGGTGCCACGAATGACGTTAGCGCCGTTGGAGTTCTGCAGGACGCCGTCGCGGCAAGTGACGAACATCGAGACGAAGTCCTTCTCGAGGACGCCGTATTCGACGCGGATCGACTCACCTGGCTTGAGCTTGACGGGACCGACGGTCTCACCCTCGACCCAGCCATTGGACATCTTGAGGCCGATGTCAGACTTGGCGGTGGTGTTCCATCCAGAGGGGAGCTTCGCCGCCGAGGTCGCCGAAATGTCGTGGTTGCTCTCAGTTTCGATCGTGCCGGTGTACGGCACGACCTGATCGGTGCGGTTGGTGAACTGGATCGTGCCGTCGCTGAGGTAGCGTCGTCCCGTCTCACCGTAATGCCACTCGGGGTATCCCTGGGCGTGGGCGGAGGCATCCGTGCACGACTCATAGAGGTGCGCGATCGGATAGCCCTGCGGCTTGGGTGGAATGACGGCGTGAGCCGCCGGCACCTGCATCATGGCAGACACTGCGAGGACTGCCGAGGCAGCCGCCGCGAGAACTCTGCGCCCTGGACGTCTCTTCAAGGACATGGCTTTTTCATACTCCTCACGGATTCGCATCCATAGGAATTGACGTGCTTCACAGAGCCCCTGTGGAAGTCGATGCACGCCCCTGTCAAGGAGTATGGGCAACCATCCCGGGAGGATCTGCGATCCGATGCTAGCGACGCGGAGGTTCAATTCACAAAGGGCGGCGATCTGGAATATCGAGTAATGACGCGGTTGCGAACAGGACATGAACCCGTGATGACGAGCATGTGATCGGACACCGAACCGGTGCAATGACGCCCAAGCAATAACAAGACCACTGGACCCGTCGACAGCCTTTATATCATCTCGCAAATATATACCGAATCCGCACGTCGCCTTCCGGGTCCGCCATCACTGCATGACCTCGCCTGTGGACAGTGTACGAGTGAGACATCCGCCACTTCTTGGACATGTCGCTCGGGATGGAAATTTGGATTCTCGGGGCGGGTTCATGGATGAGTGGGACGATTCACCACCTGCGTGGTACGGTGCGTTTCGCCGGCCAGGGAACCTGGTGCGAATCCAGGACTGACGCGCAGCGGTGTGGGTGATGGCTCGCCGCGAGCCCACTGGGTGTAGACACCTGGGAAGGGGGACGAGCCGCGCGACCCCGAGTCCGAAAACCTCCCGGCGAATGCAGCCGCCGTACGCCTCGCGAGATGGGCGTCAACCGCCAGGAGTTCCTTTGCCACACGTCCGCCATCGAGACACCCATCCCTGCGCTTCGCGCGGGCAACGGCAATCGTCGGACGGATCGACGTCATCGCGGGCCCACGAGGATCGCCGGTTGCCCGCCGGGCCCGTACTGCTGGTCCTGGCGGTTGCTCTTGCTCTGAGCGTCGTGCTCTCGCTGGCCTTCAGCACGATCCGGCTGCCCGTCGAACAGGCGTGGCACGTCCTGGATGTACACGTGCGCGGAGGCGCCGTCGAGGCCACCGCGGACCAGATCGTGTGGGGGTTGCGACTTCCACGAACGGTGCTGGCCGTCGTTGCCGGGGCCGGACTGTCCGTCGGTGGTGCCGTCATGCAGACCTTGGTACGCAACCCGTTGGCCGATCCCTACATGCTCGGGGTCTCGGCAGGGGCCAGCGTCGGGGCGACAGCCGTCATCACCACGGGAACGCTGGCGGCCTTCGGCGTGTACTCGCTGTACCTGGGTGCCCTTCTCGGTGCCCTCGTCGCGACCGCGGCCGTGTTCGGCATCGCCATGGCCCAGGGAGGTCTGAGCCCCTTGCGGCTCGTCCTCACCGGTGTCGTCATGTCCTCGGCCTTCAGCGCGATGTCGAGCTTCCTGGTCTTCCACAGCAACGACCCGAAATCGGCCCAGTCCGTCCTCTTCTGGCTGTTGGGCAGCGTGGCGGGTGCCTCCTGGCAGACCCTCGTGCCGACGGCGGTGGTGGTCCTCGTCACCCTGCTGTTGCTCATGATTGGATCGAGGTGGCTCGACGCGCTGGCAGCAGGCCCGGAACTCGCCTCCTCGCTCGGGGTCCCGGTCACCGGCCTGAGAGTCGCCCTCTTCATCGTCCAGGCCATCCTCGTGAGCGCGATCGTCGCGGTCTCCGGCGGCATCGGATTCGTGGGCCTCGTCATTCCCCACCTCACTAGGCTCCTCGTGGGACCGCGCCATCGCGTCGTCCTGCCGGTCAGCGCTTTGTTCGGTGCGCTCTTCCTCGTGTGGGTCGACGTCCTCTCCCGGGTGGCGAGCCGACCTCAGGAGACTCCGTTGAGCATCGTCACAGGTCTGCTAGGCGCCCCAGTATTCCTACTACTGCTGGGACGGCGCCACTACCAATACGCGGGGGCATGATGGGAACCCGACTGACCACACGACGTCTCGCGGCGCAGGTCGAGGGGCGAACCATCGTCCGAGACGTCGATCTGGACTTCGAACCCGGTACCGTCACGGCCATCATCGGGCTCAACGGTTCGGGCAAGTCGACCCTGCTGCGTGCCATCGCCGGAATCAGCCGGCCGGCCGCCGGAGACGTGTTCCTCGACGACGTCCCCCTCCGACGTCTCTCGGCCAGACAACGCGCACGCCAGGTGTCCTTCGTCGCCCAGGAGGACTCACCACCTGGTGACCTGCTCGTGCGTGAACTCGTCGCCCTGGGTCGCACCCCTTATGGACGGCCGTGGGACCACGGCGGTGAGGACGAGCATCGCATCGTCATGGAATCACTAGACCGGGTCGACATGTCCGACTACGCCGATCGACCCTGCTCACGACTGTCCGGTGGGGAACGCCGTCGAGTCATGCTGGCCCGTGGGCTGGCCCAGCGCACTCCCATACTCATGCTGGACGAACCGACCAACCACCTGGACCTGGCCCAGCAGCACCACCTGCTCGCACTCATCCGTGACCTCGACCAGACCGTCGTCGTGGCGATCCATGACCTCACGTTGACCGAGCGGTACGCCGATCACGTCGCCGTCCTCGCAGGGGGACACGTGCTCACCCAGGGTCCACCACATGACGTGTTCACCCGTGGCGAGGTGAGCAGGGCGTTCGGCATGAGGCTCACACGCCACGTCGACCCCATCACGGGCCTATCCCATCTTCTCTGTGACCCGGCGAGCCCCGGCCCGTTGTGTCACACCCATCCCACTGACACATCCCGACCGGAAGGCACCTCATGACCCGATCACCACTCATCGTCGCCGGCGCGGCCGCCCTCACCATCGCCCTCACGAGCTGCGCCCACGTGACCCACACGAGTTCCTCGACCTCGAGCGCCTCCGGCCCCTCGACGGTCACCATCACCAACTGTGGTGCTCGCCGAGCCTTCCCCTCCCATGCGCGACGAGTGTTCGTCAACGACAGCAACATGGTCGCGATGATGTTGTCCATCGGCGCCGGCGACCAGATCGTCGCGGCAACGGGGATCAAGGGCCAGACCGACGCCCTGGCGAAGGTTTACGGCCACCGGGCGGTGTCGGCCCTGCCCGACAGTGACGGCTCCTACCCGACGCTCGAACAGGTTCTGGGCGCGCGACCCGACGTCATGCTCGCCGGGTACGGATATGGATACGGTGAGAGCACCCATCTCACTCCCGAGGAGCTGCGCGCACGGGGCATCAGTGCCTACGTGTTGTCGGAGAGTTGCCGTGCGAAGAGCGATGACAAGGCTCGCGGAGTCATGGATCCCTGGACGGCCCTGCGGTCGGATCTGAGCAACCTGGGCACCGTCACAGGGCACACCCAGGAGGCCCGGAGGGTCGTCAAGGACATCGACACGCGACGTCGGGCTCTGGCCCGAGCCCCTCAGGCATCGACCAAGCCGACGGTGCTCATGGTCGACAGCGGCGACACCGGCAGCGTGTTCACCAGTGGGCGCTACGGCGGCCCCGAAGGCATCATCAAGGCGGCGGGTGCCGTGAGCGCCACCACGGACGTGGCCAACACGTGGACGACGATCTCGTGGGAGAAGATCGCGCAGACCCGACCCGACGTCATCGTCTTCAACGACTACCCCGGCCAGACGATGGCCCAGAAGGTCGCCCTGCTCGAGGCCAATCCGGCCACGAAGAACCTTCCTGCCGTGAAGAACCGCCGGTTCGTCAACATCGCGTACCCGGCGTGGACCAGCAGTCCACTCAACGTCGACGCCGCCGAGACGCTGCGACAGTCCTTGGAGAAGTAACGCATGGTCCCTGCGTCAGGGATCAAGCCGCGGCACGACGTGACCGCTCGTGGCTGAGCTTCGCTCGACGATCGCCCACCTTCACACGGTCGTCGAGCGGACCAGTGCGGATCCACATCCGATGTCAGTTGCCTCCAAGTGCAGGGAGCGGAACCTCGGCATCAGGCTCTCCGGTGATGCGATTGCGCAGGTCACGCCGGGTGAGCTCGATGACCCACATCCAGAACACGTGCCCGAAGGACTCGCTGAGGTGCTCGTCGAAGGGCTGGTGCCAGGGGGCGGGGACGGTGCCCATGGCTGGCATGAGGACGAGATGGAAGAGCACCCAGATGGCCAAGCCGAACACCGCGCCCTGCCACAGCTTGACGCGAGGGTACTTCTCGGCCAGCAGCGCGTAGACGACAGCGAAGAAGATCGAGAACCCGAAGTGGACGATGAAGCTCACGAAGGGGAGCGGCCACCCGCTGAAGGTGTATGACATGTGAGTGAAGTGCTCGCTGAACCCAAGTTGCTGAAGGAGCTGCTGGGGAGGGTTCGTGGCATTGCGTGCCGCGGTGCGCGGAGGCAGCGGAACCTCCCAGCCGAACTTCACGATGGCGCCGATAATTCCGGCGAGCACGCCCGCCCATAACGCTGCACCATACCTCCGGCGACACGGCTCCGTGATGTTCGAGGTCATGTGATCAACTCCTTGAACGACCCAGCGCTCCGGGACGATGACATGCTGACAGATACTCATGGCGTGACCGCTCGCTGCTGAGAGTATCTCAGGGCCACGCTGCATCCTCGCCACGGCCAACGCATGGTGCGATGACTAGCATCGGTCCGCGCGAGTCTCACCGATGCCTGCGCGAAACTCGTCATAGGTGACCATGAGGTAGTCGACGAAGGACGTGCGGACCTCGGGACGGGAGAAGTAGGCATCGACGAGTCGGCCGTTGCGGTTGGTGCGGTCGACGATGATCTCGTCAGCCATCTCCTCAAGGGCGAGGCGGTACTGGTCACGATCGTTGTTCTCAGCGACCATGCGCATGTCGTCGCGCTGTATGACGTCTCTGCGGGTCTGTTCAAAGGTGAGCTTGTCGGCGTCGTTCAACTCGGCACCGAACTTCTCGTTCATCACCGCGATGAGGGCCGAAAGCTTGTCGGTCTCGGGCTCGTTCTGCTTGCCGAGGCCACCGCCGGGCAGCGCGGTACCGGGGATGTCGTCGTCGGCTTCCAGGTCGATGGCGGTCTGGTCGGTCACGGCCATCCGCAGGTGGGTGAGCTGCACCTGCTTACTGATCTGCGGCATGGGGTCCCCGTCTCGGGCGGGCAGTTGGGTGAGCAGCACCTTGCCGTACAGGTAGAGCTTCTCCAGCGACGGGTCGATGTACTGCATCACCTGGGCCAGGAAGGCGTAGGCGCGGCAGAACTGGTCGAGGGTGGCGCGGAATGCCTCCTGCTGCTCCTCGTCCAAAGCGGTCCAGCGGCCGACCGCCGGGTGAAGGTTCGCGTACACCTCGCCCTGGCGGTCCGGGGCATCGCTGAGCAGCGCGGTCACCGAGGCGTCCATCTCGGGCTCGGACAGCACCTGCGCGGACCACAGGTCGTTGCTCATGTTGTAGAGCACGTTCGGATCGGTCGGTATGGCCAGCGATGCCTGGTAGAAGGGTTGGAAGGCCTGCTGGATCTCCTCGGCGGTGTTGGCGAAGTCGAGCACGAAGGTGTCGTCCTTGCCGGGTGTCGTGCGGTTGAGCCGGCTCAGCGTCTGGACGGCCTTCACCCCGGACAGCTTCTTGTCGACGTACATGGTGTGCAGCAGGGGTTCGTCGAAACCGGTCTGGTACTTCTCCGCCACCACGAGCACCTGGTAATCGGCGGTGCGGAACTTCTTGGGAAGTTGTCCCTCGGGGAAGCCGTTGAGCTCGGCCTCGGTCCATTGCTTCTCGGGCATGTCGGGATCGGTCACCGGGCCACTGAACGCGACCAGCGCCTGCAGCGGGTGAGCTCCGCGGTCGTAGCCCTTGCGCATGATGTAACGGTCGATGGCCTCCTTGGTCTTCACCGCGTGCAGTCGGCTGCGGGTGACCACCATGGCCTTGGCGTGCCCGTTGATCTTCATGGCGGTCTTCTGCCGGAAGTGCTCGACGATGATCTCGGCCTTCTGGTCCATCTCGTAGGGGTGCAGGGACGCGTATCGAGCCAACGCCGCCTTTCCCTTCCTGGTCTCCAGGTCGGGGTCCATAGCGCCCTCGGCGTTCGCGAGCCGGTAGTACACCGAGTAGGTCGTGTAGTTGCGCAGCACGTCCAGGATGAAGCCCTCGGCGATAGCTTGGCGCATCGAGTAGACGTGGAAGGGGCGCATCAATCCGTCCTCGCCCCGTTGCCCGAACAGGTCGAGGGTCTTGGGCTTCGGAGTCGCGGTGAACGCGAAGAAGGACAGGTTCTTCTGCTTGCCACGGTGCGCCGCCGACTCGATGATGACATCAGCCGCATCGGCCGCCTCCTCGGCGGCGTTCTCGGCCTCTTCGGCGGCCGCGAGGAGGGCTTCGGGGCCGCCGAGCACCCTCTTGAGGTCCTTCACGGCTTCCCCGGAGGTGGAGGAGTGGGCCTCGTCGACTATCACCGCGAAGTGTCTGCCCGCCACCTCCTTGGCCTCGCCGTTCTTGGCGTCCTCAGTGGCGGCCTGCACCACAACGGGGAACTTCTGCAGTGTCGTGACGATGATGCGGGCCGCGTTGCCCTCCAGCGCCTCCTTGAGCTGCGCCGAGTTCTTGTCGACCCGCACGATCGTGCCCAAGGTGTGGTCGAACCCCGCTACGGTGGCCTGAAGCTGCTGATCGAGCACCTTGCGGTCGGTGATGACGACGACCTTGTCGAAGATCGGTTGATCGTTGTCGTCGTGGAGCCGGGAGAGCTGGTGGGCCGACCATGCGATGGTGTTGCTCTTGCCCGACCCGGCCGAGTGCTGGATGAGCCGATCGCCCCCGGCGCCGTCGCGCTTCGTCGCCTCAAGGATCGAGCGGACGGCGTGCCATTGGTGGAAGCGGGGAAACAGGATCGTGCCGTCGCTGTCGTGGACGAAGTTGCCCAGGATGTCGAGCCACGCGTCGCGCTGCCACACCTGCTCCCACAGGTATGACGTCTGGTAGCCGCCTGAGCTGGCTGGAGGATTGCCCGCAGTTCCTGGATGGCCAGCACCCGCACTGCCCTGATCGAAGGGGAGGAACCGGGTCTTCTGCCCGGCGAGTCTGGTGGTCATGGACACGTGGTGCGGGTCGACGGCGAAATGCACGAGCGTGCGGCGGGCGAAGATCAGGTCGGCCGGGTTGCGATCGGTGCGGTACTGCTCGCGCGCGTTCTCGACGTCCTGCCCGGTGAGGGTGTTCTTCAGTTCGGCCGTGGCGACGGGGATGCCGTTGACCACGAGCGTCATGTCGAGTGAATCCTTCGGACGCGACGCTGAGTGATGAAGTTGCCGCACCACAGCCAGCCGGTTCGCCTCGTAGCGGGCGGTCTGTTCCTCGTTGAGCCCGGAGGCAGGTTTGAAGTAGCAGAGGCGCACGTCGACGCCCCGGTCCTTGATGGGGGAGCGGAGCACCGAGATCGTGCCTCGCTGGTTGAGTTCGGCGGCCAGGCGCGTCAAGAACTTGGTGCGTGCTGCGTCGTCACCACCATGGTGCCGGACGAGTTTCGCCCACGCCTTCGGCTGAGTGGACTGGACGAAGGCGATCACCTCGTCGGGAAAGAGTCCGATCTTCTTGTCGTAGTTGGCGGGGGAGACCTTCACCCAGCCATGCGACAGCAGGTGGGCCTCGATGTTGCTCTCGAAGGTGTGCTCAGTGGTGACAGACATGGCTCACTCCGGAATTTTCGTGGAGGCTGTGGTGACGTCGAACTCGCCCGTGACGGCGGCCGTGATGAGGGATTGCTTGTATTCCTGCAGAAGAGAGACAGCAGAGATGAGCGCCGTCACACCCGCATCGACAGCTGCAAGTTGATTCTGACACTCCGACGCGAGATCTCGCTGCTCGGAGATCGGAACGAACGGGATTGGCAACGCCATGACCTTGGACGCGCTGGTCGATGCCAGGTTGGTAGTCTTTGACCCAGTTCGCTCGAAGTAGCTACGGGCGGCAGATGACTGTGTGTACAGCGCGAGATAGTCAGCTATAAGAAGCTCCCGAGCTGGTCGCACCGAGAAGACATGATTTTGGTGGAGACAAGGTGAGATCTCACCATGCCAAACCGTGCCCCGACCGAGCTTGTCAAGATCGCCACCCTCAGTCATCAGGACGTCGCCAGGCCTGAGCGTGCAGCGCTTAGCAAGCGCCTCTTCCGCGACCACCGTCTTGATCTCTGCCAAATCTAGCCCGCCAGCCTGCACGTTTGCGACGCGAAGATACGGGTAGCAATCCCCGCCACTTGCGTTCGAACGCTTTTCATCAACGGTGAGCCCGGACTGGATAGTGGCAAGGCGCCCGAGTCGGGTCATGCCAGATGGATGTGCCGGGGTCAGGACCGAATCGACAAGCGAGATTCGAGCTCTGTCGGCGTGTCTCACCTGCTGTTGGCGGGCGGCGATGATCTGGTCGATCCGGGCGACGCGGTCGTCGAGGAAGTCCGCGATCCGCCGCTGCTCCGCTCCTGTCGGCCATGGGATCTCGATCGCGGTCATGTCATTGGCATTGATCGCGGGATAGCCCACTCCTGTGCTGCGTGCAACGACCTCTTCGACAAAGGGCGTAGATCGGCAAGTATAATTCAAGAACCTCGGGTCACCGACTCTAGCCTCCAGCGTGGCGAACCCCGTGCTGAAGACTAAAGGTTCTTCAGAGGTGGGCACCTGAGCTATAGCCCGCAGATACGTTCGTACTGTCGAAACAATCGTTGCACCTTCTGGTGCTAATCGGCGTGCTCGACTTGGTGCGTCCTTAAATGTGACTGAGTTGGAGGATGTGTCGACCGCACCAGTCGAGGACACCTGAGAAATATCCACGTAGCGAAATCGATAGCTCGGATCGGTCGTTTCAGGGAGCACATCGGCGTTAACCCGTGCGACGTACTTCAGCGGTATCGTCCTCACAGCCCGAGCCCCTTCATCCAGCCCTGGATCTGGGCCTCCAAGTCCTTGATCTCCGCGGCGATCTCCTCGACAGGGCGGGGCGGCGTGTAGACGTAGAACTGGCGGGTGAAGGGGATCTCGAAGCCGAGCTTGGTCTTGGCGTGGTTGATCCACGCGTCAGGCACGTACGGCCGGATCTCCTCGGTCAGGTGCTTCTCAGCAGAGTCGATCAGTGCCTGGGCGCGGGCGTCGTCATCGAGGTCGAACCAGCCGGCGGGCAGAGGAATGTTCTCCTGGTCGCGCAGGTCGGTGTCGGGTTCCGGCTTGCCCTTCTTCATCACCACCGGCGCACCTGGATCATCCACCGCGCAGGCGGCGGCGTACTTCTTCTTCTGCGTTGCGGTCAGGCCGGGGGCGTCGGCAAGCAAGGCCTTCTGCGTGCCGTATGTCCTCCCGACCAGATGGGTGAACTGCTCAAAGGGTGGGGTCTCCACAACGGCCTCGGTCACCTCCCAGCGCCGATGCAGGGGGCGTTCGACGGTGACGCGCTGGAATCCGAAGGTCTCTCGGGGCAATACCTTGACGCGCTGGTCGTCGGCGAACTCGTCAAGGGCGCCGCTGAACAGACGCACGATCTCGTCGATCGCGTCGTCAGTGAGTTCCTTGCGCTTATCACCGAGGCTCTTGCGCATCTTGGTGCCCATGTCGCGGGCATCAATGAGTTTCACCAAGCCACGTTCGGCGTCGGTCCTGGCATTGGTGAGAATCCACACATAGGTGGAGATGCCGGTGTTGTAGAACATCTGGTCGGGCAGGGCGACGATGCCCTCCAGCCAGTCGTTCTCCAGCAGCCAGCGGCGGATCTCACTCTCGCCCGATCCGGCCTGACCGGAGAACAGGGGAGAGCCGGAAAGGACGATGCCGACGCGCGATCCGTTCGGACTGGCGTCCGTGACGGGCTTCATGTGGCTGAGCATGTGCTGCAGGAACAGTAGGGAGCCGTCGGAGACGCGGGGGAGTCCGGCGCCGAAACGACCATTGAAGCCTTGTCTGTTGTGTTCGTCCTTGATGGGTTGGGCGTAACCCTTCCAGTCGACACCGTAGGGCGGATTCGCGAGGATAAAGTCGAATTTGTTGGTGGGGAAGGCATCGGAGGTGAGAGTGTTGCCGTTGTGCATCTGCTCGGGGCCGATGCCTTGCATCATGAGGTCGGACTGGGCGATGGCCCAGGTCTCGTCGTTGAGTTCCTGGCCGTAGACCTTGACGAGGGCCTTCGGGTTGAGCTCCTTGATGCGGTCCATGGTGATCATGAGCATGCCGCCGGTGCCGGCCGCCGGATCGCACAACCGGTTACGTTGGATACAAGACCCCAGTGCGGAGCAGGGCCATCGAACAGCTTCGATACCGGCGATGAACTGGGATTTCCGGCTGCCGCGGACGTTTGGAGATTAGCCTGCTGTACCGCTGAGTATCTGGCACGTCGCTACCCGGCTGGCGTCCGTAGAGGGGGTGAACCAGTCGGGATCTTGCGCGCAAGAATAGACGCGGGGTCTCGACAAATGATGCGGGTAGCACCACTACCTGTAGACGATACCGCTTGCTATTCGTTCTTGCAGGTGGGCCGACGACCATCTGCACTCCTAGTCAACTACAAAGCTTTTAGCAAGTTGGGGGTCAAGTCCCTTGTAGTGGTGTAACGGTGTTTTCCTCTCGTTTGGGGTTTTAGCCTGCGAGTGCGGGCATGTCGGCATCGGTCGTGGTTGTGGGTGTGGTGATCAGGTTGAGGCGGCTCTTGGCGAGGACTTCCAGGCCGAGGTAGCGGCGGCCTTCTGCCCATTCATCGGTTTGCTCGGCCAGGACGGCGCCGACGAGCCGGACAATCGCTTCCCGGTTTGGGAAGATCCCAACCGCATCGGTGCGGCGCCGGATCTCGCGGTTCAGCCGTTCGGTGGGGTTGTTCGACCAGATCTGCTGCCAGACCTCGGTCGGGAAGCTGGTGAACGCGAGAATGTCAGCGCGGGCGGCATCGAGGTGGTCTGCGACGTCGGGGAGTTTCTCGGCGGTGTAGTCCAGCAGCCGGTCGAACTGGGCGTGAACAGCATCGGCGTCAGGCTGGTCATAGACGGAGTGGAGCATGGCCTTGACCGCCGGCCACAAGCTCTTGGGAGTGATGCTCATCAGGTTCGCGGCGTAGTGAGTGCGGCAACGCTGCCAGACGGCACCGGGCAGGTTCGCCGCGATCGCTTCCACGAGGCCTTGGTGGGCGTCGGAGGTGACCAGCCGGACCCCGGACAGTCCTCGGGCGACCAGATCGGCGAAAAACTCGTTCCAGGCCGGGCCGGTCTCGCTCGTGGCGACCCGCATCCCTAAGACTTCGCGATGCCCGTCGGCGTTGACCCCGGTCGCGAGCATGACGACCGCGTTGACCACACGACCTCCCTCGCGAACTTTCATCGTCAACGCGTCGGCGGTCACGAACGTGAACGGCCCAGCATCGCCTAGTGGACGGTGTCGAAACTCGGCGACGTGCTCGTCCAACTCGGCGGCCATGCGAGAGACCTGGGACTTCGACAGCCGGTCGATTCCCAACGTCTTGACCAACTTGTCCATCCGGCGAGTACTGACTCCAGCGAGATAGCAGTCGGCAACAACAGTGATCAATGCGGACTCGGCGCGCTTGCGACGCTCCAGCAGCCACTCAGGGAAATAGGTGCCCTGGCGTAGTTTCGGGACCGCGATGTCCAAGGTCCCAACACGGGTATCGAGAGGCCGGTGGCGGTAGCCGTTGCGCTGGGCACGTCGGTCAGGATCTGGGCGGCCGTACTCGGCACCTGCAACCGCATCAGCATCCGCAGACAGCAACTCGTTGATCACAGTCTGCAACAGGTGACGCCTCGGCAAGCAGTTCGCCAAGCAGCCCGGCAGGGTCGACAATATGGGTAGCGGTCATCGTGTGGCCTTTCGCGAGTGAGTTGTAGGGGACGAAACTCGAGGATCACACGGTGACCGCCCTGCTGTCCAGCACGACCACCCCGCTACACCACTATGAGGGACTCAACTCCCTTGGTGATTAGTAGCGCCCTCGCTCATCAGCGAGATGCTGTTCGCAAATGATCCCACTAGCGCCATGTTCGCGACAGCACCACGTGTGCCAAACGCGTCGAGGTACTCCGATTCGAGCTGTGGGTTTAGGGCTTGGCGCCTGGCACCGGGACCGTGTCCGCTAATCTGAGGTGTGTCTCAGCTGCCAACGAGACGACGCATCGGCGGCAGCCACGAAATCGTGGAACCGTCCGGGCCGACTAGACAATTCCTTAGGCGTGCCGGTTTCGGCGACGATAGCACCGTCCGCTAAGGGTTCGAGGAAGACCACCTGATCGGCGCTATCTATGGTGGATAGTCTGTGCGCTACCACGATCACAGTGCGGCCCTCAGATAGTTGACTGATGACGTCGCTAATCGCCGATTCATTCTCGCCGTCCAGCGCCGAGGTAATCTCGTCGAGCAGCAGTATCGGAGCATCCTTGATGAATGCCCGAGCGATCGCCACTCGTTGGCGCTCACCTCCAGACAGGCTCTGCCCGGCAGGCCCCACTTCGGTATCCCAACCGTGAGGCAGCGCCTCAATCACCCGATCAAGTCTCGCCTTGCGAGCTGCTTCTTCCAACTCGGCATTCGTCGCATTGGGACGGGCAATCCGCAGATTCTCCCGGATCGTGGTGTCAAACAGGTAGGTGTCCTGGAACACCATCGAGGTCAGCTCCATGATCCGCGTGGTTGGAATCTCGCGCACGTCCACCCCGCCGATGGTCACGCTACCGGCGTCGACATCCCAAAACCTTGCGGTGAGACGCAAGATCGTCGACTTCCCGGCCCCTGACGGCCCCACTAGTGCGGTGACTGCTCCCTGCGGGGCGGTGAGCGAGACATCGTCTAGGACAGGCCGGCCTGACTCGTAGGAAAACGACACTCCTCGGAATTCAATCGACGTCCCACGCGGTTCCCGTGCCTGCTCGGAATCAGGTTCGGCAAGTGGCGCGGCATCAAGGATTATTCCCATCTGGCGCAACGCTACTGCGGCGTTATCGACCTCAGATGCGTAGAGCGCGGCTTTTGTGAGCGGCAGCAGCATGCGCGCACTGACCGCCGCGATCACCAGATACGCAATCGGGTCCAGACGCGCTCCGGTCACGAACGACAGCCCCAAGGCGAGCACCACCGCGAAAGTCACGTTAGCGATGAGGTTGAATCCTTGGGCAGGTCGGCCCTTGATCCGAAGCCCGGCCAACGTCGCCTCAGAGTCGGCTTGCAGAGTCTCTTGTACGGGGTCCCACGACGTCGCGGCACCCGTGGCTCGAAGCACCGGTTGTAGCCTGGCGAACTCAATCAACCGGCCGGCTGCGGCGGACGAGGTACGGTCTTCCATGTCATTGGCTCTGGTTGTTGCCGCCGACATTTTCCGCCACGTGAGAATAAACGGCAAGATCGACACTGCCATGACCACAGCTAACGGCCACTCAATGAATGCGGTGGCAACGAGCATCACCAACGGCACGATGAAGGCGTTGCACAGGTTCGGGATCACCATTGATGCCAGATGCGACAGGGTGTTGATCTCCTTGGATGTCGCATTAGCCACGTCCGCTTCGCGTTTGGCATTAAACCACCCAAGCGGCAGCTGCAAGACATGATCTGCTACGCGATCAATTAAGGTATCGCATACTTCATAGACGCTGATCCGATAGGAGCGGTACATCGCGAAGGTGTCGACCGTCACCGTGATCGCGCCGAGGATGGCAACGACGACGAGCCAGGTGCCAAGGGTTTCAGAGCGGGAGAATAATGCCCGAAGGAATGGGATCATCAACGCCAGTGTGATGCCTTGTAGGACAGCGGAGAAGGCGAACCAGCCCACCAACGTACGCAACTCGGCCCTGTTGACGACCCTGATCATTAGTTTCCACATGAGCGTGTCTCTCCTTAGGCCATGTAATGGAGTTCTTGGGCCCGCCACATCTCGCTATAGGTCCCCGCTTGGTTGACCAAGTCCTCGTGCCTACCACGCTGAGTGATGTGGCCGTCCTCAATCACGAGGATCTGGTCGGCGTCTCGGATGGTGGCGAGTCGATGCGCGATGATGATCACCGTGCGCCCGGATGCCAAGGTGCTGAGCGCTTCGTGGATCGCACGCTCCGACTGGGGGTCTGCTTGCGCGGTGGCCTCGTCGAGAATCAAGATCGGCGCATCCTGCAAGTATGCTCGCGCCAGGGTGATGCGTTGCCGCTCACCGCCCGAGAGGAAGCCACCAACCTCGCCAAGCACGGTGTCATACCCCTCGGGCAGACGCATAATGCGATCGTGGATGCATGCCGCACGGGCTGCTGCCTCGACCTCGGCGCGCGTTGCCGACGGTTTCGACAGCGCGATATTGGTATGGACCGAATCGTTCGACAACGTTACGTCCTGTAGGACGATCGCGACGCGGGAAAGTAGCCACGAAAAACTCGCCTCGCGCACATCCACACCGCTGATGCGTACCACGCCATCATTGACGTCGTAAAAGCGCGCAATCAGCCGGGCCAGTGTGGACTTCCCTCCGCCCGACGGGCCCACCAGAGCCGTGACCGTTCCGGGCTCAGCCGTAAAGGAGACACCGTGCACAACGGGCACGTCAGGCTCGTAGGAGAAGGAAACCTCACAGACCTCAACTTGGCCGGGGTTTGGGCCCTCTTCTTGGGTGCGGCTGCCTTCGGGCATGGGTTTCTCGGAAAGCAGCTCTGCCGTGGTGCGAGCCGCCAGCTGCGACTCATAGATATGTTGCATCAGACCGACTAGCACCGTGAACCCCTCCGGGATACCGGGAGCGATCAGGAAGAATGGCAGCGTCGCCGACAGCGTGCTCCAATCCTGTGCGACGAATAGCGCCGCCAGTAACGCGACCGTGACGAAGACCGTGGCTGGACGCAGTAGCGAACCGAGCAGACTAATCGCTCTGCCGGAGCGACGAACCCAGTCGAAGGAGATGGCAGAAAATTGCTGGCGGGCGGCGTTAAAGCGCGTTCGGGTCGCATCGGTGGCCTGGAAATTCTTGATCTCCTTAATGCCCTCAAGCATTTCGACGGTGGCTGCGGCCAGTGCGGTCTGGGCATGTCCGAATCGCTTGGTGATATCGCTATAGCCGCGCATGGTCGTGCTGACGATGATCATGATCGCTACGGCCCACGTTCCAAAGAGCGCGAGCGCCAGTCGCCAATCGACCCACACGAGATACCCGAGGCCTACGACCATCGAGACCACGGCGTTGGTGACATCACCGGGAACATGCGCAACGAGAGTATGGATGGCTGCGGTATCGTCACACACCATCTTGCGGATGGCCCCATGCGGCACCTGCGAGACCCTACCCAAGGGCAAACTGCCCAGCGCTTGGACCACATTGCCGCGCAACCGATGTCGGAGCTTGGCTTCTGCCTCGTGGGTGACACCCAATCCAAACAGGTAGAGCAATTGGCCCACGAACAGCGAAAGCACCGCTATCACGGCCCAAACCCACGGCTTTCCGGTCCAGCCGGTGCGCACCTGCCCGTCAAGCCAGATCGCGGCCATGTTGTGTAAGGCGACGAACGGCACCAGCGTGACGATAGCGCCTAAGGCTGTGAGGACTGCGGAAAGGACCATCGCGCCCTTGGCCGGGCGGATTAGTGCGGCGACGGAAATACTCACATCGGGCTCCTGTCGAGTCGAGTCTTTCGAAACGTTCATTGGCGCCACCACCACAGCAACGCAGTAACGGCCCAAAGGAGGCCCACCAGGCACCAATCTCGCACCTGCCACGGTGTGTGTTGGAGTTCCGTGCGCCGCGGATAGGCGCCAAAGCCACGTGAATCCATCGACAGGGCAACCCGTTCGCCGTGCTGGACGGCGAGGATCGCCAGCGGCACGAGGGAACCCACCCATCGAATTGCGGGCGCTAACGGCCCCCATGATGCCCCAATACCCCGCAATGCCCGCGCTGTGCGCAACAGCTGGAAATCTTGCCGGAAACGAGTGACGAAGGCGACAGCCGCAGTTCCCGCCGCAGTGACCCGATAGGGAAGCTTGAACGTCGTCGTCAACGTGCGAAGCAGCGCTTCCGGATGAGTGCTGATGCCTGAAAGCAGCATGAGGGACAACAGTGCCCCGATACCGCTCGCTGCGGCAAGCTCGCCACCGTGATTGTAGAGTGGGCTGACCTCTTCAATGGTGTAGTTGTAGCGGAACACCGGCAGTAGCACAGCTGCGATGACCCAGGGTGCTAGCAGTGACATGACCGTTCGAGCGCGACTCGCTCTCGCGGCTACCATGGCCAGGCTCGCTGCGATGAGCACTCCAACATTGACGGCCGGGTCCTTGCATACGAACACCATGACCATCGCCGGGATTAGCGCCAATAGCAACGTCACAGGATTGAACGATGAGAAGAGTCCACGGGGCACGGACGGCGAAGGCGGGTTCGCTGGTGCTGCGGATGCGGCGTTTTCACGAGTTTCGCTAACGGCAGCAGGTAGCGCGATGATGTGGCTGCAGCGTGATAGGGCAAGTTCTAGGTCGTGGGTGGCCATGATGACGGTTCTGCCCTCAGCGCGCAGTTCGTCGATGAAGGCCATGAGTTCGCAGGTATTCGCCCAGTCCTGGCCGTACGTGGGCTCGTCAAGGACAATCACATCGCGGCTCTCGGCGACCATCGTAGCCACCGATAGTCTACGAATCTGGCCGCCTGAGAGAGTCAACGGGTGTTGGTCTCGATACTGGGAGAGATGGAATTGCTCCACAATAGCCTCGGCTTTAGACGCGGAAACATCCCCCGTGGAGATTTCGCCAGCCACGGTGGAACAAACCATCTGATGTTCCGGGTTTTGAAACACGTAGCCGACCTGGTGCCGCCCTCGCCGCACAACCTCTCCGCAGACCGTAGCGCGTTGTGCCTTTGATGGTATGAGACCCGCCAGCGCCGCGAGCAGGGATGTTTTGCCTGCGCCATTCGGCCCTATAAGCGCGATAAACTCGCCACCCCGTAGCCGCATAGAGATAGCTGGGGAACGTCCGGGAACACAGAAATCTGCCAGCTCTACCGTGGCGCTGCCTCCACCGTCGAGCGTGTCAATCGCATCGATGGTTTCCCATCCTGCTTCGGTGCGCCGCTGATATTGCACCGAATCACCACAGATATCCGTGATGCGGGGAACTCGAATGCCCGCCTGCTCGCAGGTCAAGGCGTGGTGCGGGGATTCGTCGCGTAACGCACGGGGCAGCCACACTCCGCACGCCTCAAGTTCCGCGGTATGGCTGAGAAAAACCTCATGTGGAGTTCCCTGCGCGATCACCGCGCCCTGCGCGTTGAGCGCTATGACGTGATCGCACAGGGGTAGGACCGGGTCGAGGTCATGGTCGATCACCACGATGCCCACGCCATCGCTAACCAGCTGTTGGATGACGCTGTAAAACTCGTCCGTGCCTTGCGTGTCAATAGTCGATGTTGGCTCATCGAGGACAAGTAAGCGGGGCTGCATAGCCAGTGCTACCGCGATCGCTAGGCGCTGGCGTTGGCCGCCCGATAATCTCCATGGGCTCTCCCACAGCTTGGTCTCCAGACCAACCGCAGCCAATGCCTCGCGTACCCGTCGATCAATCTCAGGAACAGGCAGGCAGAGGTTCTGCAGCGCAAACGCGACATCGTCATACACCGTACGGGTAATGACTGCGGCATCCGGATTTTGTCCCACGTAGGCGACATTGGTAGCGATCAACTGGACCGTGGCGTCGGCGATTTCGGCGCCGGCAATTTGAACGCTGCCGGAGTATTCGGACGGCAGACAGTGGGGCACAAGGCCGCACACGGCTCGGACGAAGGTAGTTTTACCGCATCCAGAGGGCCCAATGACGGCCGTTACCTGACCGCTCAGGTGGACCAGGCTTGGACGTTGCAGCACCCACCGGTCCTGACCCAAGTAGTGAACGGAAAGATCCTCAACCGCCAGGAGCGCCCGCGCGGACTCGCTCACAGACCGTTGCTCGCTGCTCAAAGTGGAGGCCAGCCTTTCACTCACGATGGTCTACGCCTACGCCTGCATTGTTGAGCAAACGGGTTAGTCCGACGACGGCCAAACCGCCAATGACGGACGACGTGACTCCCACCAGCACGATCAGTCCCGATACCGAGATTCCCACCGCGTGCTTGAGCAGCGTGAGGTACAACAGGCTGTTAAATGCCCCGAAGAATGCGGCGGAGATCAGATACGCCCACCACGTCCACTTCCGGTACAGCATCAACGCCATGGGAAACTCAACCAGGAGCCCGCCAATGACGTTACCGACAATCGCGGCAGGCCCAGTGGGAGTAGTAAATACGCTCACAACTCCGATGATCAGCGCGGCCAGCAGCGAAGCGCCCGGCCTTCGCACAACGGCCAGAGGAAGGAGGTAGGGAATGACCCAAAGTCCGAGAAGGGACACCCCGAGCCAGACTGCGCTCTGCGAAGCCGCACCCGCCGGCGCGATGTAGCTCAGTGGGATGAGGATGATGAGGCCGACCACCGACAGGGAGGCCACCATCATGAGATTTCGGGTACCTAGAATTGAGTCGGTTAATCCCCCGCGAGCTGAGCGTCGAACTGTACCGGATCGGTCTGTCACAGCAAACCTCCTTTCACTTAGGTTAGCCTAACCTAACTCCCGACCGGGGTCAAGTCCCTTGAGCTAGACGTTGAGCCTGCGCAGAGACGCAGCTCGAGGGGTTTCTCGCGTTTTGAAAGGACGCAAAGTGACCGCTGAGGATCTCCGGGCAAAGCTGATCCGGGTTTGCGAGTCACCGCAGCACCCGAGGGTGTAAAAAGTATCGGTAGGGCGTCATGCGATACCCAAATGTGCACCTTGATCAAAGCTGACTGTATCGCACGAATAGTCATGCGATATGGTATTCTGGCTGCGTGGTTGACACATCGAACGCGCCTCGCGAGGACTATAGAAACCTCTGGAAGTTGCTTATCGACAGAGGAATTCGGAAGGGCGAGCTTAGAGACCTTGCCGGTCTGAGCTCATCAACCATCACGAAGCTGGGTCGAAATCAGACGGTTACCACCGCGACACTTGGGCGGATTTGTAAAGCGTTGGATTGTTCACCCAACGACATTCTGGCTTTTGAAGACTGTCATGAGGAAGGAACCGGCGACGGCCGTAATGATTGAGATGAAGCAGGCATATACCATCAAGCCTCAAACGGCGGTCGCCTCCCCCGACAGCAGTACTACCGACTTAGTGTTCCCCATTGAGCTTGTTGCCCCCGTTGTGGGCATGGCTCACAGCTTCATTAGGCGTGTCCTTGGCAGGAAGTCAATCTTGTCCGAGGCCGACGTTCGGCAACTTCTAGATCAAGATGCATTCTCCGAGACGTTCGTTCCTCGCAGCAAAGTTCTTGAATATCTCCGTCGAGCCGTCACCGGAGCCGTGCTCGTTGCCGAGAGTCAAGAGGTCATTCAAAAGGACTCCTTCGTTGTCGGAGACGCTCTCCAGCTGATTGGAAGACTGAAAGATGGTTCGGTGAATACTGTTGTCACCTCAACGCCGTACTGGGCTATGCGGGTCTATGACGAGCCTGGTGAGCGCCTTTGGGCGGATGGCGAGTACTGCTCTTTTGGTCTCGAGCAGACACCTGAAGGGTTTATTCGCCATTCGGTCGAGGTCTTGCATGCATTGCTTCCGAAAATTGCTGCAGATGGCTCCGTGTGGTGGAACATCATGGATTCGTACAACACTCGCACTCAAATCCGTGGTAGTGCAGTTGAGACACTGCATGCGATGCAAGGCAAGGATGGACGATCGTGGAAAGATCACGAGTACTTGCGGTATTCCGCCGGACACTCGTATCTGAAAGATGGTGAGCAGTGTTTGATCCCGCAACGGATTGCTCAGCGTGCTGCCCAAATCGGCTACTACGTAAAGAGCACGATCTCGTGGTGCAAGCAGGCCACAACTCCTGAACCCCAGCAGTCGCGAGTCAGCAGAAATGTTGAGTACATTCTGCATCTCACTCGGGAACGAACCCCCAAGTTCAACAAGTCCGCATACTTGGAGCTACCTTCAGACCTTGGTGGGCGACAGCTGCTTGAGTCGGACAAGCTTAGTGACTTCTGGTACTTGCCAACCTCTTCTGGCCGAGATGGGCATGGGGCTCAGTTCCCGGTTCAGCTTCCTGGGCGCTGCATCGCGATCTCAACGGACCCTGGTGATGTGGTTCTTGATCCATTCATGGGTGCTGGAACTACCGCCGTTGCAGCGAAGAAGCTCGAGAGGAGCTATATCGGTTTTGATGTAAGCGCAGAATATCTTGCCACTGCTGAGCGAGTGTTGGCTTCAACCACCGTGCAGCAACCCCTCTTTACCGCAGAGCTTCGATAACCCTCGAAGCAAGTGCGTCGACGTCTATCGCAGAACTGCTATCCAAACCAAGACCTTTGATTCGGTGACCGTCGAACGTCTCGACCACGTCTCCAGTTCGAACGGAAGGTGAGATGATATAAGCCTCGTTGAGACGCGCAAACTGCATGTATGTATAGATCTGATACAGATCCTTCGCATCGGGTACCTTATACTTTACGTCGAGGACAGCTTCTATAGATCCGCCGCGATAGATAGTCAGGTCTGGAATTAGCTCGATTTCGCCATTCGTAAGCAGAAAGCTACTGGAGGCAAAACCCTTTTGAACGCTTAGAGCAGTGGGCTCTGCAGCTCTCATAAGACTTGTTCGCACAAAGTCTTCGTAAAGTCCAGGCATATTGAACAAGTATCCGTCAGACTCCCATCTTTCACCGTGGTCAATTCCGGATGCTTGGAGGATGACGAGGCTGAGACCGAGCGCATTGCTGTAGTAGGAATGCGAACCGCCAACATTCTTCGTTCGCATCATCTGGCTGACCTTGCGGATATCGTCATAACCAGCAAAGGTAGATGCCTGCCAGTTTGCCCAATCGTGAGTTACACGCGCCCCAGGAGCGTCACTAGACAAGAGTCCCAATACTCGTTTGGCAGCCGACTTGATAATTCTGTTCTCGGGGATATCAAATGTCGGCCTGTGTCGTCTCGTTACGATTGGAGCGGCATCTCCTCGCCGCGCTCGGAGGTTTGTCACAGGCCAGTTTATCTGTCCAACGGCAGATGACGTGGCCTCAAGCGTAGGCTTGCGGCGAAATAACTTTGGTTTTGCTGCAAAGGATAAGAGCTCCCGGGACAACATCTCTGCCAACGAACTCAAGCCGAAATCGTGCGACCCGCTTGAGTATCCGAACGGAGCATCGTTCACCAGTCGAGCCGACTGAGAATCGTGAAGATACAGCAGCATCGAAACTGGATTGAGCGATGCATGCTTCGGAGAAATGACAAGCTTATTTCCATTAAGAAGCGGGATATTCCCGGCAACATTTGACGCCAGAATCTGCAGAACTCCACCTTGAAGGAGAACGCGAATGTTGTCTGGCAAGCCAGTGGGGACATCAGCTGGGGTTAGGCCGGGTAACGCCGAAATCTCGTTCTCGACGGCATGCCAAGTCTGCATCACGCTGTTCCTGTGAAGAGTTCATCTACGCGGTTGTCGATTTGCGCTACCACTTCAGGCTCATAGGCAGAGAAATGATTCATCAAGACCGGTCGGATTCTCCACATGTAGTACATCCGGAAGTCATCACTCGGCTGAAGCCCGGCGAAGTAGCCATGACCCAGCGGATACTTGTCTTGAATAGCAGTGAAGACAGTCTTAATGGCTGCGGCTGTATCTGAAGGAATAGCTCTGTGCCTAAGTATCGCGTCAAGGTCTTCAACGCGTGGACCAAAGTAGACACTTGCCATACGTCCCATGAGTGCGTCGTCAACATCCTCCGTGTTCGTGTCGACGTTATTCATAGTGAAGTAGAAAACCACTTCTGGATCGATAAAGATCTGCGCACCATTCGGAAGCGTGATGCCGTTGGTCTCGCCCCGGTACGCTGGCTCGATAAGAGAGAATAACTCGCCCAAGGCCTGGCTAATTCGAGTGCGGTTGATCTCTTCTAGAACGATATGCCTCTTGCCGTTTCGAAGCGCGCGAAGGAGTGGACCTTCAGTCCATTCGAATTCTCCCGGTTTCTCACCGGGCGCGAGTCCTAGGATCAGGTTCTCATAACCCCACCCCTCATGGAGCTGAATAGTCTCACGATCCTCAGAATTACGCGGAATAAGTTTATCGATGGCACGGGTTTTCCCGGTTCGGGGCGGTCCAAACAGAAGAATTGCGCGCTCTCCCGCTTTGACTAGCGAGGCTAGCTGTTCACTTGGGGAAATCCTGGTCCATGCTGGTGCTGAATCGATTGTTGTCACTGACTGAATCCTATTTGTGTACTCAAGCCGATCTTCTTTGCGGATTTCGACTTCCAACTTGGCCTCAAATGCCGAATTGCAGATTGCCAACAACTCCGCATCGCTAAGCGGAGCGTCGCTGGTCTCGATATCGATTGGCTTGTTTACAAAAACTGCCTCGATCTCGCCGGGCTCAAGGTTCAGCTCGCGTATGAGGGCTTCGACGAGTTGCTGCGAGAGCTTGTTAGGGTCACTATCGCCAAAATACTGGTCCAACTCATCTTGACGGAAGAGCCAAACCGCCATTGCTTCAATAGGGATAGCGACTCGTGCGTCCTCTTCTAGGGCGAACCCGTCTCCACCGTGTCCCAGACCTTGGGGGTAGATCCTTCCGAGGGATACTCGAATCTTGTTTCCCTCATCGGAGAAATCAAGGTATGCAGTGGGAGATCCAGAAACTACTGAATCCGATGTTTTCCATCGCTGAATAGTGGTTTGAATAATTGAACGCGAAGCGTCGCCTTTCATGAAGGCGTAACGGACGGTGTGCGCAAAGGGAACAAAAAGTTTTCCCTCAGGACTGCCGCAGGAGAACAGCCTCTGCAGGGTGGGAGTTGAATTCTGCGTATCGATCAATATGGACGTGTCTCGGCTCAAACCCATGTGCTTTAATACAAGCCAGATTTTGAGCAGGTGGGAAGCTGTCCCTTGGAGCTGATCGAGTGCCGCGCTGATCGTCTTAGCGGAAAGATACATCTTGCCTCCTTGCACGCGGACTTGCGGTTAGACTCGGGAGCAGTATTCGGAGACCGATCATTTCCATCAAGCCCTTACGTCGAAGCGTGGTCCAACTGGTCCTAGTTTCTGGCAGCATTGGCATCATCTCTCTGAGTCAGTTTGGGTCTCGAAAAGGTCTTCAACTCTGCAGTCGAGGGCGGTCGCTATCTTCATGAGGACGTCCATGTGTACTGGTTCGTTCTTGCCGAGTTTGGCTAGTGAGTTGCTGCTGATGCGCGCCTTGTCTCGGAGCTGGACTTTGTTCATGTTCTTGTCGATGAGGAGTTTCCAGAGCTTGTTGTATTGGATCTTCATGGACGTTCCTTCCGGCTCCACTTCTCTCCAAAGAGCGCCTTCTCGTTGTTGTCCAGTTTCAGGACGGTGGTTTCTTGCAGGATGGATTGGGCTTCGGGGGTGCATTCGCTGGTCTTGTCCACAGCGATGAAGATTTGCTTCTCCACTTGATCGGCGTAGACGCGGATCAGGTTGCTGAGGTCTGGGCGGGGCATGGAGTCGAACACGATCGAGTCGTGTGCCAGTGCTGGGAGCACAGTGTTCTGCAGCACGGCGAGGTCGTAGATGATCATGCTGCGATGGTTTGTGCCTGTGCCTTTGTCCTTCGGCGTTTCGAAGTCGTAGGAGTTGAAGGCCTTGATCGTCAGTCGGGGCGCGTTGTACTCCCCGCCGGTGACCTCGTCGTTGATGGCGTCCATCTGCGTGTTTATGGCGATTTCGATTTGTGCCAGCACGCTTTCGAGTTGGTTTTGGTAGCGCGTGTTGGCTTCTCGTTTCGCGGTCTGGAGCTTGTGGTTTTGGTCGAACGCTTCGTTCTGCTCTTTAAGCTTGGTGATCCGCCGATCCAAGGTCGTGTAGGCGTCGAGGAATTCTGGCGTGAACGCTTTGGATGTGGGGATCGCATCCATCTGGGAAAGGATGCGGTCGTGGTGTTCTTGAAGCTCGGTTACCTCGCGTTGGACGCGCTCGCGGGCTTGGGCGAGTTCTTCCGCGAGGATCGTCTGGATCTTGGTGTGGAACTTCTCGACCTCGACAAGCTTGGCCAGGTTCGCTTCGGGGAAGAATTCTTGCAGGCTCTTGAGGTCGGCCTCGGTGGGGTACGCGCCGTGGCGTAGGTTCAAATCGAGCAGGTGTAGCTCGTCGTGCCTTTCCTTGATGAGGCGTCGAACGTCGCCGAGTTGGCGGTTGAGTTCGTTGCGTGCGTTAGCGTGTTCGACCTCGCTCGGATCGACTGTCGCTTCATCTGATTCGGCCAGTTGCGCACGTTCCTGCTCCAAGGAGGCGATCTCGACGACGTTCTGCTTGTACTTAGTCAACCCGTCAACTGCCGATGGGATGAACTCGTAGCGTCTGGCAGCTTTGAACGCTGCAATCATGCCCTCAGCGCTCTGTAGTTGCTGCTTGAAGTCCTCGATCGAGCTGTAGTACTGGAACAAGGAGATCAGGATCGCGATGGCATCCTTCTGGGATTCCTCACCACCACGGGTCTGGAGTGGTTTGAGTTCGTTGTGGTTGTTTTTGCCGTAGATCCGGAAGAACCTGCTGAGCATCTGTCGGAACGACGCGCCCGGCAACTGCATGCCGTACTTGACGGCCAACCAGTCTGTGAACTCCTTGAGCTCAAGGGTTTTCAGCACGCTGCCGTCGGCATCAATGTTGACCACAACTTTGGGTTCATGGGGGCGTCGCACGAAGTTGTAAGAGGCACCGTCAAATTCGAAGGTGAAGTTGATGGCGTGCTCAGGCAGTTCCCGGACGGCATCGCTGTCGACGTAGGTGTTGCCACCAAAGACGAAGTCGATGATGAGCATCATCGTGGACTTGCCGATTGACCCGGCCTCGCCTCGGACTGCGCCGAGGATCGTGTTCAGTCCTTGATGGAACTGGATCGGCGGGCGTGGTGTGCCGCCTTCTTTGAACAAGTCACAACTGATCTGCTTCAGCATCGCTCCAGTGCTCCTTCCTCACTGAGCGTGACCTTGCCGAGGGAGTAGAGACAGTCCAGCGCATCAATCAGCCGGATTGGATCCGTCGTGACGGAGGCAAGGGCGACGGCAAGTTCATTCGGGGTCTTCGGGGTGTCCAGGAGCCTTAGGATCGTCGGAAGCAGCGGCAGCACCGTGTCCTGGTAGGCAAACAACTTGTTAGGAAGCAGCATCGAACACCTCACAGGACTGGACGAAGTAGGAGGTCACGTAAGCGCAGTAGCGGGCATCCTGTTTTGTGATCTGACTGAGCCGAATGGTCAGGGCTTCATGGATCCGCTGTTTCGCGTACCCCTTGTCAGCGAGCTTCGTGTACGAGGCTCTGATCTCAGCTCGCAACAACCCATCATCAAACGTCTTGAGCTGAGCCTGCTCCTGCAGCTCTTTCTCGATAAACCTGAAGTATCGCGTGACGTGCATGAATACTTCGTCGAACACGAACACGTCGACTGACTGGTCGATCTTGTCCTTGACTGCGACTGGGTCGAAGTTCAGCGGCTCGAATTCTTTGGGGTTGGCGTTGCCGAGCTTCTCGACGACCTTGCTGATGCCACGTTCAATATCGACCGTGGTCAGTGTCTTGCGTGCCTGGGCTGCGTCGACTTGTGCCTTCTTATTACGCCTCAGGTCTTTTGCGTCGGATTTCTTGTGGTTGAGCGTGTAGGCGTGGAAGCAGTCCGGACACAGCGCGACCAGATTCTCGTAAGTACGCGCTTCGCCTTCAATTCGTCCAATCGCATAGAGCGGAGCTGTCGCGCCGTCGTCGGTGACGGGCTGGAGGTGCTTGCCGCAGCCGGTGCGCGAGCAGGTGTACTTGCACTCCTCCAACAGGCGAGAACCGAGCTTGCCCTTGACGGCATCCGACACCGCCGTGGCTCGCTGGAGCTTACGGTCATTCTCCAATTCCGGATTGACAACGAACTCCAACGCTTGCTGGATCAAGTCGAACAACACGTCGCCAACATTGAAATCGTCGACATCTTCGCCGGTAAACGGCTGGATACTGCGAGCCAGCGCCGCCTTGACCTCCTCGACTGACTGCGTCTCGATGTCATCGACGTAGTTGAGGGAATCGACGAAGTTGTCGCGGGTGGGATTAGCGAGCATGGCGCGCGCCAGCTTTTTCGTGATCCCGCGACTATAGAACTTCCGCAGGGATTCATCCTTGTAGTCCTGATCCGGTGTCCTACCTCGGGGCGTGAACCAGTGCTCCTCAGGGACGGCGCATAGCCGTTCGATCATGTTGCGCATGAAGTCTGCTGTGTTCCGGGTGCCGCGCAGGTGCGGGTAGACGGCCTTCATCACATCGTTGAAGAGCAACTTCGCCATCACCTCCACCGGATTGTCCCAACTGTCCCAGGCTGTCCCAAAGCGTCTAAATGGCCGAGGTGCCATTTTCTACCGTGGACATAGCTCACGAGAGATGGGTATGAGTCTATCACGGCTGTGCATTTGCAACGAGAAGTTGGCGATTGCGTATCTTGCGTGGGTTATGCGGGGCAGGTGGCGTGGCCTCGCGCTCAGGACACGACCGGGATGTGCACGATCTGGTCGAGTCCATGGAGACACCTCACGCAACGTGAGGCGCATCCACCGGATCGACCGTGATCACGCCGATCCGTAGCCAACAACTGAGCTCAGGTTTCTATTCGTCCCAAGTCGGAACGATCTGCAGGAGCCGCTGGGGCGGGCATCCATCCGGATGTCCGCCCATAGCCATGCCAATGCAGACCGCTTCACCGACACCAGACGACTAGCGGCGTCTCCCGTGGGTCTTTCCGCATCCAGCGGAAGGAGCCAGCCGTGGCAACTCCTACTTTTTCAACCACACAGAAACCCGACACCGGATACCAGCCCTATGCCGTCCGCACCAAGAAGGTCGGCGGCAAAGAGTTCACCCACATTTACGTGCCCTCGAAGGTCACAGACGGAGTCCAGGAATATGCGTGGATCGAGCTCGTCGACCCGCCGACCGGAGATGACGACCTCGGGCTGAGCGCCGAGGACATGCTCGCCTTGCTGTACGACCCGACGTACGTGCCGGAGTGGAAAGTCGCATATCTGCGCGCTGCCTACCGCAGTTTTCGTGCCACTAAAAACGCTCGAAACCGTGGCGACCTCTCGTATAGCGACTGGGAAGTCGAGGTCCATGGCGGGCCCCAGTATCTGAACGTCTCGGTTCACGAAGACCAGATCGACAGTGAGCTGGTTGTCGATTGGTTGCTGTCTCAGGTCAGTGCCAAGCAAGCCGAACACATCCGACTGCACGTGTTTGAACGGCTCTCCTTCGTCGAGATCGCGCGTGAGGAGCTGCCCGGTGCCGACGAAGCCGACGTGACCAAGCGAGCGAACAGCATCGGGCGCTCGGTCAAGCGGGCTTTGAAGAAGCTTCGCGAATTCATCGAGCAGGAGTGTCCGGATCTGGCTCCCGTCGGGGGCGTATGAGTGCCCGGCCCACATGAAGACCAGCACAAACCGACGCTCATCTGATTCATAAAGGAGGAAACGATGTCCAATCATCGTCTCAAGGTCACGTTGACTGACCAGCCCGAACCTGACGCTGCGGTCTCTGCCCGCAAGGTCAGCATCCGAAGCAGGATCGCCCGCAAGCTGCTCGGCAACCCACAGCAGCTCACCGTTCTCGTGCCGGGCAACCAGGTCCGCTCAGTAGAAATCATCCGCCCAGACGACGACCTCCTGGCGCTGGCTCGCGCCGTCGGTGTTACCCGGAGCGGTGGTGATGCCGCATGAACGTCACCGAAGCGAACCGCTACGTCCCGGCGCTGAACCGGATCGCGGAGGGGGTCACGATGCTGGCCTCTGCGATCGAAGATACCGCGTGGGAATCGTTCGAGGATCACCCGTGTATGTCGGGAGCTCGCCCGATCGCCGCAGCCCAGCTCGCCCAGCCTGCGCTGGAAGCTGTAGTCGAAGAGTACGACGCGGCCCACCAGCCGCCAGCCCCGGCACCGGCTCCGGAAGTTGTGCCGGTGTCGTTGGAGCAGGTCCGCACTGTGTTGGCGCGCTTGTCGCAGGCAGGTCATACCGCGCAGGTGCGTGAGCTGATCCAGGCAGCTGGCGCGAACAAACTCTCCGAGATTGACCCGGCCAAGTACGGGTGGTTGCTGGAGCGGGTGGAGGCGATCGCTGATGCCTGACCAGCACGCACTGCTCAGCGCCTCGGGAGCGCACCGCTGGTTGGCCTGCCCACCGTCAGCAACATTGGAGGCCGGGCTGCCGGAGTCCTCCTCGTCCGCTGCCGAGCAAGGAACCGCAGCTCATGAACTCGCGGAGTGGAAGCTGCGCCGAGCACTCCATGACGCACCGACTACAAAGCCGGTCTCGAGCTGGCATGACGCGGAGATGGAGACCCTGACTGACGATTACGTGGCCTTCGTTCAGGAGCGGCTGCGTGATGTGCGGCAGGCGTGTGCTGATCCGCAGGTGCTCATCGAGCAGCGCCTGGATTTCTCCCACGTGGTGCCGGGCGGGTTCGGCACCGGCGACTGCGTCATCATCGCTGAGCCCACGCTTCAGATCATCGATTTGAAGTACGGCCAGGGGGTCATGGTCGAAGCCGAGCACAACCCGCAGTTGATGCTCTATGCCCTCGGCGCGCTACACGCCTTCGGGGACCTGTATGACATCGAGACCGTGGCGGTGACGATCTACCAGCCCCGGCGCTCGAACGTCTCAACCTGGACGATCCCCGTCACTGAGCTGGAGACCTGGGCAGAACAGGTCGTGAAACCCCGTGCGGCGCTGGCAGCCAGTGGGGATGGCGAGTTCGCGCCTGGTGAGTGGTGCCGGTTCTGCAAGCTTGCACCCACTTGCCGGACGCGCGCTGAGGCGAACCTTGCGCTTGCCAAGCATGAGTTCGCACCCCCTGCCGAGCTCACCGATGCCGAGATCGCACAGGTGTTGGCTCAGCTGCCGGACCTGAAGGCGTGGGCTGCCGATGTGGAAGCGCACGCGCTGTCGCTGGCGGTAAACCAAGGCAAGACCTGGCCCGGGTTCAAGCTCGTCGAAGGCCGCTCGATCCGCAAATACGTAGACGAGTCCGCTGTCGCAAAGACAGCTGAGGCAGCCGGTGTCGATGTGTGGGATCGCAAGCTCAAGACCATCACCGCGCTGGAGAAGCAACTGGGCAAGAAGCGCTTTTCCGATCTCCTCGGGGACCTGGTGGTCAAACCCGCTGGTAAGCCCACGCTGGTGCCCGAATCCGATAAGAGGCCCGCACTGGAGATCCAGTCGGCAACAGATGAATTCACATCAATTTCAACCAAGTAAACACAGAAAGGTAAGACAAGAATGTCTATGCAGAATCCGACCCGTGTGGTCACCGGCGAAGTTCGCCTGTCCTACGCCAACATTTTCGAGGCGAAGTCCATCCAGGGCGGCAAACCCAAGTACTCCGTGTCCCTGATCATCCCGAAGTCCGACACCGAGACGCTGGCCAAGACCGAACGCGCCATCGACGCGGCGATTGATGCCGGGATTGGAAAGTTCGGTGGCAAGCGCCCGAACAAGGCTGCGCTCAAGCTGCCGCTGCGTGACGGCGATATTGATCGTGACGATGCGGCGTATGCGAACGCGATGTTCGTCAACGCCAACTCGACCACCCCGCCACAGGTCGTGGGTACTGACCTGCAGCCCATCCTGGACGCCAGCGAGGTCTACTCGGGCTGCTACGCACGAGTGAGCATCAGCTTCTACGCGTTCAACACGAACGGCAACAAGGGCATCGCCTGCGGGCTGGGCAACATCCAAAAGCTCCGCGACGGCGAACCACTCGGCGGCAACCGCATCAGCGCCGAGGCCGACTTCGGAGGCTTCGCAGAAGCCTCGGACGACTTCCTCAACTAGGGAAACGGAGAAGCATCATGAACGAGTGTTATTCAGCAGCGCTGTCAGCAAACACCACCACTCTCGTGGCACTGCTCATTGGCGCTGTCCTCGGTCTCATCGTCATAAAGATCGCCTATGTGATTGCCGAACGGCGGGCTATCCGCCAGGATCGCAAACGCATCGACAAGCTCATGACTGACACCGAGGCCGAGCTCGAAAAGTACCGCGCTAACCACGACCACTAACCCCTCACCCATGCTGGGAGGACACCACGCCCACTTCTGGGGTGTGGCGTCCTCCCAGCACCCATTGTTTTCTAGGAGCTGTCGCGCATGCGTGAACTCTTCATTGACATCGAGACCTTCTCGCCAGTGAACCTGGCGAAATCCGGGGTGTACCCCTACGCCGACCACGACGACTTCGAGCTCCTCCTGTTCGGCTACTCGATCGACGGCGGCCCGGTCGAGGTCGTCGATCTCGCCAACGGAGACCAGCTGCCCGATAAGGTGCTGGCCGCACTCGTCGACCCGCACGTAGTGAAGTGGGCGTTCAACGCCGCGTTCGAGCGCATCTGCCTCTCAGCCTGGCTGGCCAGACAGCATCCAGAGCTCATGGCGGGCCGCAGGCTCCTGGATCCTGCCCAGTGGCGCTGCACCATGGTCTGGAGCGCGTACCTCGGCCTGCCGATCAGTCTGGAGCAGGTCGCCACTGTCCTTGATCTGCCGGTGCGTAAAGACAGAGCGGGTAAGAAGCTCATCCGCCAGTTCTGTACCCCGGCCACACCGAGCGTGTGCAACCAGGGTGGGATGCGTAACCCGCCTGCATCTGACCCGGACGGGTGGGAGCAGTTCATCTCCTACAACCGGCGCGACGTCGAGGTGGAGCTTGCGATCCATGACCGGCTGGCCGACTTCCCGCTCCCAGCGTCCGAATGGAACACCTACGCCCTGGACCAGACAGTCAACGACACCGGCATCCGGCTCGACCAGGTTCTCGTGGATCACGCGGTGGCGTGCGACCGGCAGCACCGCGCCACCACGCTGGCCCGCGCTCAAGAACTCACCGGGCTGGAGAACCCGAACTCGCCGATCCAGCTGAAAGAGTGGCTCGCCGCCCATGGCACGCCTCTGCAGTCACTGACGAAAGACGAAGTCTCCGCCGCGCTCGACACCGCCACTGGTGAGGTGCGTGAAGTCCTCCAGCTGCGCGGTGAGCTCGCGAAGTCGTCGGTGAAGAAGTACGAGGCGATGCAGCATGTGGCAGGTCGTGATGGGCGCGGGCGGGGTTTCCTCCAGTTCTACGGGGCAGGGCGCACCGGGCGTTTCGCGGGCCGCCTCGTCCAAGTCCAGAACCTGCCCCGCAACTACCTACCAGACCTGGCCGAGGCCAGAAGCCTCGTGCGGACCGGGGACTTTGAAGCGGTCGAATTGCTCTACGACTCTGTGCCCGACACCCTCAGCCAGCTGATCCGTACCGCTTTCATTCCCGCCGATGGGCACCGGTTTGTGGTGGCTGACTTCTCCGCGATCGAGGCGCGAGTCATCGCGTGGCTCGCAGGCGAGGCCACCACGCTTCAGGCCTTCCGTGACGGGAAAGATTTGTACTGCGAGACCGCGAGCCGCATGTTCGGTGTCCCCGTTGACAAGCATGGCGTGAACAGTGGGTTGCGTCAGAAGGGCAAGATCGCAGTGCTCGCCTGTGGTTATCAAGGCGGCGTCGGTGCCCTGAAAGCTATGGGGGCGCTGCGGATGGGGCTGGCTGAATCCGAGCTCCAGCCGCTGGTCGATGCGTGGCGGGCAGCCAACCCCAGCGTGGTGCAGCTGTGGGCGGACATCAACGCCGCCGCCATCGAGGCCATCTCTACCCGCCAGCCGACCGGTGTTGGTGCGCTGACCTTCACCGTGGAGTCCGGGATCATGTTCGTCCGACTGCCCTCCGGACGTCGCCTGGCCTATGTGAAACCCAAGCTGGGTGAGAACAGGTTCGGTGGCACTGCCATCACGCACGAGGGCATCACGACGGGTCGAAAGTGGGGCCAGTTGGAAACCTACGGTGGGAAACTCACCGAGAACATCGTCCAAGCCGTCGCCCGAGACCTGCTCACTTTCGGCATGCACCAGGTCGATCGCGCTGGGCACAGGATCGTCATGCACGTCCACGACGAGATCGTGGTGGAGACCGCCACGGCCACCGTGGACGAGATCTGCAAACTGATGGCCATTACGCCTGACTGGGCAGCGGGGTTGCCGCTAGCGGCAGACGGGTACGTGTGTGATTTCTACATGAAGGACTGATATCGCTGGGCGGAATCGAGGCGACGATGGACATAGGAGAACAAGCTGAAGGCATCGAGGAAGTCATGTTTACCTTCCTCACTACCTAGTCGGGTTTTGTGAGCGCGGGGATTGCGATAGTGCCCGTGGATCCCTATAAGCAGGTTCTTAAAACCCTTGTGCTCTGATTTTTCCGACTCCGTGGAAAAGCTATTAATCACGAGCTTAGGGGCAGAATTGTTTGTTCCCAAAGCTGCGTCGAACAACTCCTGACCATCGTCGGTCAAGCTAGTAAGGATACGGATGCGGTCAGGGATCGACTTGGCTGCCTCGGATATCGCGTGGAACAGAGACTCCGCGATCAGTTCTTGGCTGCAATACTCCATTAGGCGTTCGTGGGTACCGCGCCGCTGAAGTTCCTCCACGAGAGAGCTGGTAAGACGCTCGATATCATCGAATGTGCGTGCCGCCTCAGCGAGTTGGGTCAACTCGCCAGCATCGTCGATATGCCATCCTTCGGTCGCCAGCACCTTGTTGAGCAAGCGGCGCAAATCATTCCAACGCTGACGATCGGTGGTATGCCGTGCCGGGCTCATCGCAGTCGTTATGAACTCACGAGTGAGTTGACCTGCTTGCGCTGCGGACATTCCTTCCGTAAGCGCGCCAAACAGTCCTTCTCGCTTACTCCCGGCAACACGCGGTGGCGCACCAATGTCGAGGAGAAGCTCGTCGATTTGGCTTCCGCTTAGGCCCGGCAAATCGGTACTTGCCAGGACATTCGCAATACTGCGGATAGTCGAGCGTTGGGAGAAAGAATCGGACTGCATCACCGCTCCAGCTTCTCATGTGAGCGAGTGGCCTGAGTATTTCAGCAAGACCCGGGTGTCCGGATTCTTGCGCGCTCAGGGGCGTATGCGTGAGAGCCCGACGCGGCCGCACCCGTGGCTTGCTGGAATTCACGTCAATCCTGGCTCTTAGAAGGAGCCAGACATGGCTACGAGAGATCTTCAGGTATTCACCAACGATGCCTTTGGAACGATCCGAACTGTCGAGCATGAGGACAAGGTGTATTTCTGTGGCCGCGATGTGGCCACCGCCTTGGGGTACAAAGATCCAGTTAACGCCATCAAGCAGCATGGACGTGGGGTGGCGTTTCACCACCCCATCACGGATGCGCTCGGTCGCACTCAAGAAGCCAGGTTCATCACCGAAGGTGACCTGTACCGGCTCATCTTCTCCTCCAAGCTCCCCGCAGCCCAAGACTTCGAAGCCTGGGTTGTCAACGAGGTCCTGCCCACCATCCGCCGCCACGGCGTCTACGCCATCGACGAGCTCTTGGACAACGACGAGTTCCTCGAGCACGCCATCATCCAGCTTCGCTCCGAGCGGGCCAAGCGGCTGGCCGCCGAGCAAGCCCTGCTCGAGGCCGCCCCGAAGGTCTCCTACTACGACGTCGTGCTCCAGTCGGACTCGCTACTGACCATCACCGAGATCGCCAAGGACTACGGCCTGTCAGCCAAGAAGCTGAACTTGCTGCTGCACGACGCCGGGGTGCAGTTCAGGCAGTCCGGCCGCTGGTTCCTCTACGCCCGGTTCGCCGAGCAGGGCTACACGCAGTCCAAGACCCACGAGTACGACGAAGGCAAGACCCGCACTCACATGTACTGGACCCAAAAGGGCCGCTTGTTCGTCTACGACCTGCTGAAGAACCAGTTCGGCCTGCTGCCGGTCATCGAGCAGGACGGCGGTGCGGCATGACGACGACTGCTCCCGGCATCGACCTGGGTTTCTCGCCCCACAACACGGAGGGCTACCCAGACCCCACCGCGTACAAGGCGCTGAAGAATCTCCAACGCGCCGAGTACGGCTACCGGCCCTTGGTCTACATCTGCTCGCCGTACTCCGATGACACAGAGAACAACGTGGAGTTGGCTCGCGCGTTGTGTGCTCACGCGGTGGCACGTCGCAAGATTCCGCTCGCACCACACCTGTTGTTTCCGCAGTTCATGGACGACACCGACGCGAGTGAGCGTGAGTTGGCGATGTTTTTCAACCGAATTCTTCTGAGCAAGTGCGAGGCGATCTGGGTCTACACGGCCCGCGTCTCGGCAGGGATGCGCGCCGAGATCGAATGGGCCCACCACCTCGAGCTGCCCATTACCTATTTCGACGCCGACTTTGAGGAGGTCACCCTATGAAGGCGATGACGATGTTCACCGCGCAAGTGGCAGGTCAGCAGAACAACGCCCACTACCCGAACCCGCACACCGTGACCACGGCAGCCGACCTGGAGGCGGTTACGCGGGTGGATCATGTGGTTGCCGAGTACGTGGGTGGCAGGCGCTCGGCTGGCAGTTTCGTGACCTCGAACTGCTTGGTGATGGACGTGGACAACTCCCACACCGAGGATGCTGCCGAATGGGTCACCCCGGCATCGCTGGCGGAGCGGCTGGCGGGTGTGGCGTTGATGACCGCCACCTCCCGCAACCACCAGAGGACCAAAGGTGCCCAGTCGCCCAGACCCCGCTTCCACGTCTACTTCCCAATTAACCCCGTAACTGATGCTGAGGCCTACGCGGGGCTGAAGAAGCAGCTCGCCGCCCGGTTCGTGTTTTTCGACCCGAACGCGATCGACGCTGGCCGCTTCATCTACGGCCACAATGATCCGCAGATCACCGTGGTCGAGGGTGAACGCACCATCGACGCTTGGCTTGCCGACACGGTGGAGGAGGACGTGTTCGCCCAGTGGGATGAGGGCACCCAGGCGATCGAGGAGGGTTCGCGTAACGCCACCTTGTCGAGGTTTGCTGGCAGGCTGCTGATTCGCCTCGGCACGACCGATGAGGCACGCGACTTGTTTGACCGCAAGGCCGCACGCTGCAACCCGCCGCTGCCCGAGGCAGAGGTGGAGTCGATCTGGAGGTCGGCCACCCGGTTCGCCAAGACGGTCGAGAACCAGCCCGGGTATGTGCCACCAGAGGATTTTGAGGCGAGCCTGGATTCGGTACGCCCCGCCGATTACAGCGACGTCGGCCAAGCCCACGCCCTAACCAAGGCCTATCCGGACTCGCTGCGCTACTCGGAGGCCACCGACTGGCTCGTCTATTACGACGGTGTCTGGTACGAATCCGCTCCCGCAGCCCAAGCCGTCGCCCAGGAGCTCACCGAACGCCAACTGGCCGAGGCTCACAAGCTGCTCGAAGACGCCAAAGACCAGCTCGCTGCCACGGGGGCTGCCATGTTGTTGGCGTCGATGTCGAAGGCGAAAGCCCAGGCCATGTTCAACACCGCCCAACAAGAGGCGTTCGCCGCATTCGAGGACGCGAAAACCTATGCGGCCTACGCGCTCAAGCGTCGCGAATCGCGCGGGATTACCAACTGCCTGAAAGAAGCCCGCCCCATGCTGCTGACCACACCTGAGCAGCTCGATGCCGACCCGTATCTGCTCAACACCCCATCAGGCACCTACGATCTGCGCCACGGAGCCGCATCGCGCCGCGACCATGACCCGGCGGACCTGGTGACCAAGCAGACCAGCCTCGACCCTGGCATCGACGGGGCGCACCTGTGGCAGGAAGCCCTCGAGGTGTTCTTCCAGGGCGATGCCGAGCTCATCGCCTATGTGCAGCGCATCGTTGGCTTGGCTGCGATCGGGCAAGTGTTCGTCGAAGCGCTCGTCATCGCTTACGGGGATGGTCGCAATGGCAAATCGACGTTCTGGAACACGATCGCCCGGGTGCTGGGCACCTACGCAGGCAACATGAGCGCTGATGTGCTCACGATCGGTGGGATGCGCAACGTCAAACCGGAGCTGGCTGAGGCCAAAGGCAAACGCCTCATCATCTCCGCCGAGTCCGAAGAAGGCGTGCGCATGTCCACCTCCGTGGTCAAACAGCTCGCCTCCACCGACCAGATCTACGCGGAGAAGAAATACAAGGCACCGTTTGCCTTCACCCCCTCGCACACCTTGATTCTCTACACCAACCATCTGCCCAGGGTGGGGGCGATGGATGCTGGTATTTGGCGCAGGCTCATCGTCATCCCCTTCGAAGCCAAGATCGAAGGCACGTCCGACATCAAGAACTATGCCGACTACCTCTATACGCAGGCAGGCGGGGCGATCCTGGCCTGGGTTATGGAGGGCGCGCACCTCATCCACGCCGAGAACTACCACCTCAAGGCCCCGGCCCGAGTGGTGGAGGCATCAGCGGCGTATCGGGAAGAGAACAACTGGTTCGCCCAGTTCCTCGACGCCCACTGCGACCTCGACCCTGGGCTGTCGGAACGGGCCGGGGACTTGTACCAGACCTACCGGGCGTGGGCGATGTCCACCTCCGGGTGGGCGCGTCCCATGGTCGATTTCAACGCCACCGTAGAACACCACGGCTTTGTCCGCAAAAAGATGAAATCCGGGATCAGGGTTTTTGGCCTCCAACTGAAAAACGAGTTTGACCAGCAGTAATAGCGCTGGGTGCAGCCTGGTGCAGACCCATATGTGAGTTTCCTATAGGGCATAAAAACTAGCCCTATAGAAAAGTCCAAAACGACCCTGCACCAGGTTGCACCCTCGGCAAAACACCAAGGACGTGTAACCCATGAACGAGCAAGCAATCGAACAACACTTGAAGCAAGCCGTTGAGGCGATCGGTGGCCTGTGCTGGAAATTCACCAGCCCAGGAACCGCAGGGGTTCCAGACCGCATCTGCATCCATCGCGGACGCGTCATCTTCGTCGAACTCAAAGCACCCGGACGCCTCCCACGCCCCATCCAACGCCGCCGCATCCACCAACTCACAGACCACGGCATGGACGTGGTCGTCGTTGACAACATTGACGCGATCCAGGAGGTGGCTGATGCGCTACGAGCCGCATGACTACCAACGACAGGCCACCGCCTTCGTTGAAGACCACCCGCAGGCCGCGATCCTGCTCGGGATGGGCCTGGGCAAGACGGTGATCACCCTGACGGCAATCTGGAATCTGCTGCTGGACTCCTTCCAGGCCCGCCGGGTCCTCATCGTGGCACCCCTGCGAGTCGCCCGCGACACCTGGCCTGCCGAGGCCACCAAATGGGACCACCTCGCCGGGCTCACCATCGCCGTCGCCGTCGGGTCCAAAGCCCAGCGGCTCGATGCCCTTGCCGCCGAGGCGATGGTGACCGTCATCAACCGCGAAAACGTGCCCTGGCTGGTGCGCCACCTCGGCAACACATGGCCGTTCGACACGGTCGTCATCGACGAGCTGAGCTCGTTTAAGAACCACCGGGCGCAGCGGTTCAAAGCACTCGCCTCCGTGCGACCACGCATCACCCGGATCGTGGGACTCACCGGCACTCCCGCAGCCAACGGGCTGATGGACTTGTGGGCGCAGTTCCGACTCCTAGATGAAGGCCAGCGCCTCGGCAGGTTCATCACCTACTACCGCAACCGCTGGTTCGTGCCCGATCGGCGAAACGGCCAGCAGATCTTCACCTACAAGCCCGCACCCGGTGCTGAGGGCGAGATCTACGAGGCGATCAGCGACATCACCTTGTCGATGCGCACCACCGACTACCTGCGCTTGCCTGAGCTGACGGTCACCACGAAGCTCGTCGACCTCGACGTCAAGGAGCGCAAAGCCTACGAGCGGTTGCGAGATGAGATGGTGCTCGACCTCGACGGGCAGGTCATCGACGCCGCGAACGCCGCAGCCCTCTCGGGCAAGCTGCTGCAGCTGGCCTCCGGTGCGATCTACGACGAGGACGGCCAGCCACTGGTGGTGCATGACCGCAAGCTCGACGCGCTCGAAGACCTCGTGGAGGCAGCCAACGGCCAGCCACTACTCGTGGCCTACTGGTTCAAACACGACCTGCAGCGGATCACCGAACGCCTCCCGCAGGCCCGCGAGCTCACAACCAGTACCGACATCGAGGCATGGAACAGCCGGGAGATTCCCCTGGCGCTGATCCACCCGGCCTCCGCCGGGCACGGGCTCAACCTTCAGCAAGGCGGCAACCTCCTGGTCTGGTTCTCCCTGACCTGGTCGCTGGAGCTCTACCAGCAAACCAACGCGAGGCTCTACCGCCAGGGCCAAGACCAGCCGGTGACGATCACCCACCTGGCAGCAGCCGACACCCTCGATGAGGCGGTGCTGGCCGCGCTGGACAACAAAGACACGACACAGGCTGCGTTGATCAATGCGGTCGCAAAAACTCTGGGAAAGCAGGCTCACTCATGAACGACCACCCCATCTGGGACTACTTCGACTACCGCAAAGCCGCCATCGGCGTCCTCCAGGACTACGCAACCCAAGCTGTCATTCTCCAGCAAGGCGACGGGTACGCCGACGAGCTCAAAGCCTCACTGACCTCAATCGGCTCACCCCGATTCGACGGCCTCCCACGGGGCAACAACCCGCACGCTGGTGAAGCGAGAGTCTGCTCGATCCTCGACAACCTCGACGCGCTCAAAGCCCGCAACCAAAAAGCGCAGGCCTACATGGATTGGTTCAACCCGGCCTGGGAAAGCCTCAGCGACGATGACCGGCTGGTCCTCGAGGTCTTCTTCCTCGACGACCTCTCCGCCGAGGACGCCGCCGTCAAAGTTGCCGAGCACTTCTACGTCGAACGCAAGACGGCCTTCGCTAAGAAGCAGCGCGCCCTTGCCCGTTTCGCCCGTCTCTTGTTCGGCAGAGACTGAAGCATTGGCGCGCATGAGTGTCGCAAAGAGGGGATGACTTTCAGGGTGTGCCTGTCGCATGCTGTAAGTGGTTGAAAAGTAGGTCCCGACCCCCAGACGAATCATCACGGTTCGTCTGGGGGTCGTTGCCATGAACGACAAGGGTGGTGAGACGGATGCCTTTCAAACCCAAGCGCCCGTGCTCCCAGCCCGGTTGTCCCGAGCTGACCGACGCCAGGTTCTGTCCCGAGCACGCCCGCGCCGAGGACACCCGCTACCGCAAGTACCAGCGCGACCCGAAGATCAACCGACGCTACGACCACCGGTGGCGAAAGATCCGCGCGGCCTACGTGCAGGCCCACCCGTTGTGCGAGGACTGCCTGGCCCGTGGCCGGTACACGCCCGTTGCTGAGGTCCACCACGTGATCCCGCTGGAACACGGCGGCACCCATGACGAGTCGAACCTGCGCAGTCTGTGCAAGCCGTGCCACTCGCGCCAGTCCGCGCTCGATGGCGACCGGTGGCGGCAAGCCCCTCAGGTCCACAGCTACTAAACGCGCTGTGTGCCCGCCTCTCGCGGCCTACCTGACGACCCTCACCTGTGCCGACCTCGAGGCCGCTGGCCCGGCACGAGGCGACGTGGCGCGTTTGCCGAGGGGTGGGGGCGAGCGGATCTCCACAGCTGGCGCGCTCCTCAGCGGGCGGGGCCAACCGTGCGCAAAACCGCCGAATCAAACGGGGTATTGACCCCTCACGCCCTCCACACCAGGGCACGACGCCCTGACAAGGAGGCAAAGCCATGGCCAAAGACGGCACCAACAGGGGCGGACGTAGGGTCCGCGCCGGGGCGAAGCCCGAAGCGCTGAACGACAAGCTCGCCGCAGGGCGCCCCGCCACCCGGCTCACCACACCGGCCGAGCTCGATGTGTTCGACCTGGACGGCACCGACATCGGCGATGGCGCGCTGCTCGCAGGCGAGACGATGCCAGAACCCGGCGAATACCTCTCTGCCGAGCAGCGCGACGGCCAACCACTCGGCGCGGATTTGGTCTACCGGGAGACGTGGAGCTGGCTGGATGAACGCGGCTGTACCGAGTTCGTCTCCAAACGCTTGATTGAGCAGTACGCGCAGGCGTTCGCCCGCTACATCCAGTGCGAGCAGGCGATTTCCAAGTTCGGTCTGCTCGGCAAACACCCCACCACGGGCGCTGCAATCGCCAGCCCGTTCGTGGCCATGTCGCAGTCGTTCGGCAAGCAGGCCAACGTGTACTGGTACGAGATCTTCGACATCGTGCGCGCCACCTGCACCACCGACTACTCCGGCACCACACCAGGCGATGAGGTCATGGAGCAGCTGCTCAAAGCCTCCTCCTAACGCCCCGCGACCCCTTGTTTCGTTTCTGGCCTGCCCGACACACGGGCGGGCTTTCTTGTTGTTCGCTTTTGTGAAAGGAGCCCTCGCGTGTCTGTAGTGCGAAGTGCTGAATCTGTGTGTATCGGCCACCCCGACAAGCTGTGCGACCTCATCGCAGACCACATCCTCGATGACATCCTCACCCTCGACCCGACGGCACGCGTGGCCGTTGAGGTCATGGCAACCGGCAGGCGCATCATCGTCACCGGCGAGATCACCACCACCATCCGGCCCCGTCTGCGCGCCTCCACACGGGAGGCGCTGCGCCAGGCCGGGTACAACCCGAACCGGTTCCTCATCTACGTGTGGGTGCACCGCCAATCCGCCGACATCAGCGCAGGTGTCACCACCTCCATCGAGGCCCGTGCCGGTGACGAGTCGGCGTATGCGAGCCTCGGGGCGGGCGACCAGGGCACCGTCTACGGGTACGCCACGAACGAAACGACCCAGCGCCTGCCACTGCCGCTCGTGCTCGCCCACGAGATCTGCCGCCGCCTCGATACAGCCCGCACCGACGGCACCATCCGTGGGATCGGACCCGACGGCAAATCCCAAGTCAGTGTGGTCTACGACGAGCTGGGCACCCCGATCGGCATCGACACCGTGATCGTTTCCATCCAACACGATGCGAACAAAGACCCCGAGGCGCTTGAACGCGAGGTGCGCACGCTGATCGTTGCTCCCGCCATCGAGGAGCACCTGCCCGGTGCCACGGCTGAGCGCGTGTTGGTCAACCCGTCCGGGCGGTTCGTCACCGGCGGCCCCACCGCTGATACCGGGCTGACCGGACGCAAGCTTATGGTCGATACCTACGGTGGGCTCGGCCCGCACGGCGGTGGCGCGTTCTCGGGGAAGGACCCCTCCAAGGTCGACCGGACGGGCGCGTACATAGCTCGCCTGATCGCGAAAACCGTGGTGGATGCGCGCCTGGCCGAAGAATGCCACGTCGCTATCTCCTATGCAATCGGTAAGGCTGACCCGGTCGCGTTCCACATCGACACCTTCGGCACCGGTCAGCACCCGGACTGGCTGCTCACCGACGCCGCCCAGGCGATCTTCCCGCTGCGCCCGGCCGCGATCATCGAACGCCTCGGCCTTAGAGCCCCCATCTACGCGAAGCTTTCCACCTACGGGCACATGGGCCATGGCCTGAGCGAGTGGGAATGGACGCTGCCGTTTACCGACAAGCTCACCACGGAGGTGATCCGCCGTGCTCATCAAGCAGCTACCCATCAGTGAGCTCAAGCCCGCCGACTACAACCCGCGTAAGGACCTAAAACCAGGAGATCCAGAATACGACAAGCTCAAGCGCAGCCTCACCGAGTTCGGTTACGTCGAGCCAGTGATCTACAACCACACCACCGGCCACGTCGTCGGCGGCCACCAGCGCCTGAAAGTACTCGCCGACCTCGGCCACACCGATGTTGACTGCGTGGTCGTCGAACTGGACGAGACCCGCGAGAAGGCGCTCAACGTCGCATTGAACAAGATCAGCGGCGACTGGGATGAATCCAAGCTGGCCCTGCTCATCGCCGACCTGGACGCGGCCGACTTTGATGCCGAGCTCACCGGCTTCGACGATGACGAAATCCAGGCGATGATTGGTTCCCTCGACGATGACGAGGTCACCGATGACGGCTTCGATCTCACCGCCGCTCTCGAGGCCGCATCCTTCGTCCAGCGCGGGGACATCTGGACTATCGGCAGGCACCGGCTCGTCTGCGGGGACGCTACCAACCCCGGTGATGTCGCGGTGCTTATGGACGGCAAGAGCGCGAACCTGGTGCTCACCGACCCGCCCTACAACGTGGCCTTCGAGTCTTCCGATGGGCTCACGATCAAGAACGATGCGATGAAGGCCGACTCCTTCTATGAGTTCCTGCTCGCCGCGTTTACCAACATGGCAGGTGTTCTCGACAAGGGCGGGTCTGCGTATGTGTTCCACGCCGACACCGAAGGGCTGAACTTCCGCAAGGCGTTCATCGACGCCGGGTTCAAACTCTCCGGCTGCTGCATCTGGGTCAAAGACTCCCTCGTGCTGGGACGCTCACCGTACCAGTGGCAGCACGAACCGGTGCTCTACGGGTGGAAGCAGGGAACCAAGCACAAGTGGTTCGCTGACCGGAAACAGACCACGATCTGGAACTTCGCCAAGCCCCGCAAAAACAGTGACCACCCGACGTCTAAGCCGCTGGATCTGCTGGCCTATCCGATCCGCAACTCCACCCAGGCAAACGCGATCATCCTCGATACCTTCGCTGGCAGCGGTTCGACCTTGATGGCAGCCGAGCAGACCGACCGCATCGCCTACCTCATGGAGCTCGACGAGAAGTACGCCTCGGTGATCCTGCGCCGCTACGCCGAGGCGACCGGGGACGCAGCCGGGATCACCTGCCAGCGAGGCGACACCCAATACGCCTACCTGGATCTGGTCAAACAGGTCGACCGCGACCGCGAATAAAACCCCGCAATATGCAGGGACAACAGGGGCGTGAAAATGAGCCGTTGATGAGGGCAAAAACGACTGGATAAGCGGAAAAACGTATGGCTGTATGTACATGACCGAAAACACCCCCACATCCGGGGAACCGAGCGAAAAGGACTGGTCATGAGTGAATTACACATCGAAATCAGCGAGCTCATCGCAGCCGGAGTCAACGTCTACGACCCCGAGGAAACCCTGCGGGTTGCCACAGCACTTGGCTACCAGCTGGTGGTACGCGTGATCGAGTGTGACCCGACGCGTTTCCTCAGCATGGTGGCCGCCTGGTTCGAGCAGGAGGTCGTGGCATGAGCATCCTCGCCTTCACCCCGCACAAAACGGGCAGGGAAAAGCTCGCCCAGCTTCTCGCCAATCACCTTGGCGTCAAGGCCACCTACCTGGGCACGCCCTCCTTTGCCTACCAGATCGCAGACGCCACGCTGGATCGGGACTGGACCCTCTACCTACCAGATGGCATCGAGGCGCAGGCCGTGCTCGAGGCCGCCTACAAGGCGGGCTTTGAAACCGCCGACCCGGGCGAGGTGGCGTTAACGGTCACGATGCCCACCACCGGGTGGAGTGAGCGCACACGCGCCAACCTCGAAGCACTCCTAGCGGCTAAAGGGCCACTGATCGCCAAAGCCCTGGGCATCCCGGCCACACCCGTCGAGTTCAACGATGACCAGACGGTCTCGTTCCCGTGGTGTGAGTCGATTACGCCGGAGACGGCACGCGAGGCGGTGATCCCACTTGTGGCCAGGCTCTGCCAACGCGCCCAGGAGGCAACCCGGATCCGATCCACACCGCCTGCACCGGGCAATGACAAGTACACGATGCGCTGCTTCCTGCTCTCCCTGGGCTTCATCGGCCCCGAACACAAGCAGGCACGCCGCATCCTGCTGGCAGGCCTGGAAGGAGACGCCGCCTGGCGCACCCCGACAAGCAGGAAGGAGAACCGGCCATGACTCCCGGCCAGCGGGTGCGCCTGATCGCCACCAGCGACCCGTACACGACGCTGCGCCCCGGTGTGCTTGGCACCGTGGCGTTCGTCGACGACCTCGGCACCGTCCACGTCGACTGGGACACCGGATCGAATCTGGGGCTCATCCCGGGCGAGGACTCCTGGGAAACCCTACCCACCGAAAAACCCGAAAAATAGCAGCTCATCAGGGCAAACAATGACTGGATATGCGGCAAAACGTATGGCTGTATGTACATACCGAAAGCACACCACCTCAGGGAAGGACACAGCCATGAACACCCAGGCAAAGATGAGCATCGAAGAGGAAACCACCCAGCGCCTGGTCGAGAATGCGAACCGGCTCGCCTACACCATCGTCACCATCGACACCACAGACGACCTCGCGATCGAGATCCGCCCCGCAGCCCGCATGCCGTACACCCCGCCCTTGTACCGGGATTGGCAGACCGGCCAGTGGACGATCCAAACCACCTCATACGGCTCCCTCGACCCGGAAGAGATCGAAAAGGTCACCGACGGCTATCGACGCGCCATCGCCATGGTCAGCGAACTGGCACCCCTGAACGCCCGCGACCTGGTGAACTGCAGCATCACCCGCAACGCCTGACCTGCTGGCACCCGGAAACCCTGCCTCGAGCGGGGTTTCCCTCGTCACAAGCCTTGTTTCTCCACGGTTTTTCCGAGTGCTGTAGATCCCAAAAAATAGTGCCTGATCTGGGCAAATACGACTGGATAAGTGCCCGCACCTATGGCTGTATGTACATGACAAAAGAACACCACCTCAGGAAATGACAACAGCCATGAACACCACCGAGAAGCTCACCACCGAAGCCCTGCAGATGCGCGTCGACTCCTACGGGGCGATCCTCGCACACGGCGACTACACGCTGGCCACCTTCGCGACCTGGACCAAGAAAGACGGCTACGGCAACAGCGCCCAGGTCTACCGCCTCACCGAAGCCCCGATCGACGGCTTCGGCCCGAACGCGCGCGGCCGCAGCGAATGCGCCCTGGAGCTCATCTCCGAGGCCGACCACCTTTTCGCAGACGCCGGGCACGCCATCGCCTGGGCCCTGACCCAGATCTAACCCACACCCCACCAAGGCCAAGGAGGACACCCGATGGACGCCACCCGGGAGCTGGTCACCAACCACCTGGAGATCCCCGCCGACGCCGCCCCGCACGGTGAGATCCAGGCTGCCGCCGAGATCCCCTTCAGCGTCCTCGACGAGCTCGCCGAGGAGGTCGGGGCTGAGAAGATCCCGGTCCACACGCTCAGCCGCATCGGCTGGCACTACACCAAAGCCGATCAGATCATCGCCCTGGCCAGGCAGCGCGGCCTGTCCGATTGGCGCTACGGCGGCTTCGACACCGACCAGGTGGTCGCCAACTTCCGCGCCACCTACTGCTAACCCCTCGCACCGTCCCGACCCTCCAACGGATCGGGACTTGCCCCACACTCTCCGTTTCGCCCCACACGGTTGGGGCTTTTCTTATACCCCGAGGAAGGAGCTGCCGCCACGATGACGAGCACGTATCAGCCGACCAGGTTCATGGCAGACGGCTCCACCTACAACCAGCGCAAAGCTGATTTCGCTGTCGCATTCATTCAGGCGCTGCGCCACACTAAAGGCCGCTGGGCAGGCACACCGTTCACGCTGCTGGGCTGGCAGGAACAGATCGTGCGTGACCTGTTCGGCACCATCAAGCCCGACGGCTACCGGCAGTTCACCACCGCCTATGTGGAGATCCCCAAGAAGCAGGGCAAGTCCGAGCTGGCTGCTGCGATCGCGCTGCTGCTGACGTGCGGGGACGGGGAGCAAGCCGCCGAGGTGTACGGGTGCGCGGCCGACCGGCAGCAAGCCAGCATCGTCTTCGAGGTCGCCGCCGACATGATCCGCCAATCACCGGCCCTGTCGAAGCGGGTGAAAATCCTCAGCAGTCAGAAGCGGATCATCTACAAGCCGACCAACAGCTTCTACCAGGTGCTCTCGGCTGAGGCGTACTCCAAGCACGGGTTCAACATCTCCGGGGTCGTCTTCGACGAGCTGCACACTCAACCCAACCGCGCGTTGTTTGACGTGATGACCAAGGGTTCGGGTGATGCGCGCACCCAGCCGCTGTATTTCCTCATCACCACCGCAGGTACTGACACCCACAGCATCTGCTACGAGCAGCACCAAAAAGCGCGCGACATCCTGGCGGGCAAGAAACACGACCCCACGTTCTACCCGGTGATCTACGGCGCTGATGTGGACGATGACTGGACAAGCGAAGATGTCTGGCACAAGGCCAATCCTTCGCTTGGGGTCACTGTGCCGGTGGAGAAGGTGCGGGCGGCGTGCAACTCGGCTCGCCAGAACCCCGCCGAGGAGAACTCGTTTCGCCAGCTTCGCCTCAACCAATGGGTGAAACAGTCGGTGCGGTGGATGCCCATGCACATCTGGGACGCATGCGTCGACCCGGTGGACTTGGACGAGCTGGAGGGTAGGCCCTGCTACGGAGGGCTGGACTTGGCCTCCACGACGGATATCACCGCGTTCGTGCTGGTATTCCCGCCCTACGGGGATGACGAGAAGTACCGGATCGCCCCGTGGTTTTGGATACCGGAGGACAACCTGTCGCTTCGGGTGGCGCGTGATCACGTGCCCTACGACCTGTGGCACAGCCAGGGCTTCTTGGAGACCACGGAAGGCAACGTCGTCCACTACGCCCACATCGAGCACCTCATCGAACAACTCGGTGAGAGGTTCGATATCCGCGAGATCGCCTTCGACCGGTGGGGCGCGGTGCAGATGAGCCAAAACCTCGACGATGCCGGTTTCACCGTCGTGCCCTTCGGGCAGGGATTCAAGGACATGAGCCCACCGAGCAAGGAGCTGATGAAGCTCGCACTCGAAGGACGCCTCGCCCACGGGGGCCACCCGGTGCTTTCTTGGATGGTCGACAACATTCATGTACGCACCGACCCGGCAGGAAACATCAAACCCGACAAGCAGAAGTCCACCGAGAAGATCGACGGGGTCGTGGCCACCATCATGGCGCTGGACCGCGCGATCCGAGGCGGCAGCGCCCACGCGGGCACGTCGGTGTACGACTCGCGCGGGCTGCTCGTCCTCTAACGCTTCGACAACGTAAAGGAGGCCCCTGTGGGACTTTTCGACTGGCTCAGACCCAATCCCCGGCAGGTGTCCAACCACCAGCTGTCCTCGAGCTACAGCTTCTTGTTCGGGCCCACCAGCTCCGGGCGCACGGTCACCGAACGCTCAGCGATGCAGATGACTGCGGTCTATTCGTGTGTGCGGATTTTGGCTGAAGCTATCGCTGGTTTGCCGCTGCATGTGTATCGCATCGAGTCGGACGGATCGAAAGTCAAAGCCACCGATCATGGCTTGTATCGGCTTCTTCACGATGAGCCGAACCCGGAGATGACCAGCTTCGTCTTCCGCGAGACGCTGATGACGCATCTGCTGTTGTGGGGCAACGCCTACGCGCAGGTCATCCGCAACGGCCTCGACGAGGTCATCGGCCTCTATCCGCTCATGCCCAACCGGATGAGCGTCGGCAGGGATGATGCGGGCAGGCTCTACTACGAGTACCAGGCCATCAGCGACGAACCCGCTGGCCAGTGGTCTCGCATCCGGCTTTCGCCTGCTGACGTGCTGCATATTCCTGGGCTCGGGTTTGATGGGCTGGTGGGCTATAGCCCGATTGCGATGGCGAAGAACGCGATCGGTATGGCCATGGCCACTGAGGATTACGGCGCGAGTTTCTTCGCTAACGGGGCTGCCCCCGGTGGGGTGTTGGAGCATCCGGGCACGATCAAGGACCCGTCTCGGGTGCGTGAGTCTTGGCAGCAAACTTTTGGTGGGGCCCGCAACGCCAACAAGGTCGCGGTGTTGGAAGAGGGCATGAAGTACACGCCCATCTCCGTCTCCCCGGAGCAGGCGCAGTTCTTGGAGACCAGGAAGTTTCAGATCAACGAGATCGCCCGGATCTTCCGCATCCCACCGCACATGGTGGGAGACCTCGAAAAATCGAGCTTCAGCAATATTGAGCAGCAGTCGTTGGAGTTCGTGAAATACACGCTCGACCCGTGGGTCATCCGCTGGGAACAAGCCCTGACCAAGACGCTGCTGAGCCCGCGTGAGAAGCCGAGCGTGTTCGTGAAGTTCAACCTTGAAGGTCTGCTGCGCGGCGACTACGTCTCGCGCATGAACGGCTACGCGGTAGCACGCCAGAACGGGTGGATGAGCGCGAACGACATCCGCGCCCTGGAAAACCTTGACCGTATCGCTGTCGCTGATGGTGGCGACGTGTACCTGGTCAACGGCAACATGCTGCCGCTATCCATGGCCGGGGCCTACGCCACCAAGGGGCAGGAAGAACCAGCGGGGTTGGAGCCGTCAGAAGGCGGTTCGCCTCCTGGCGGGCCACCAACTGAACACAGAGTTGAAAGGAGGAGCCGGTGAGACGGTTCTGGAACTGGGAGCCACCCGCTCCCGACACATCTGACCCGGCGGGTAGCGATACCAGCCGGGTTTTGCGTATCAACGGGGTGATCGCTGAGGAGTCATGGTTTGACGACGACATCACCCCGGCCCTGTTCGCCTCCGAGCTGGCGGCAGGTTCCGGTGATGTGACGGTGTGGATCAACAGCCCCGGCGGCGACGTCGTCGCGGCAGCCCAGATCTACAACATGCTCCTCGACTATCCCGGACACGTGCGGGTGTGCATCGACGGGATCGCGGCCAGTGCCGCCAGCGTGATCGCCATGGCAGGTGAAGTCGTGGCGATGAGCCCGGTGTCGATGCTCATGATCCACAACCCCGCCACCCTCGCCGTCGGTGACGCCGATGAGCTGGGCCGTGCCATCGACATGCTCGCAGCGGTCAAAGAATCCATCATCAACGCCTACGAGCTGAAAACCGGGATGAGCCGGGCCAAGCTCGCTCGCCTGATGGATCAAGAGACCTGGATGGACGCGCGTGCTGCCATCGCGATGGGTTTTGCCGACGGCTACCTCACCGGCAACGCCCCGAAGGTCACCGACCCCGATGAGGACGACGATGAGGGGCCGGACACGAAGCCACCGTGGCCGCCGAAGACCGGAAACCCAGCCCCGCTCGCCGATACCGCCAGCGGGGTGTGTTTTGCCCGAAAGCCCGCCGAGCAGCGCCTCGTCGCGCACCTGACCGACACGCCACCAGCCACCCAGCCACCAACCCCAGCGCCCGTACGGCTCACGGGTCGTCGGGTGGTGGACCTGTACGCCGCCCTGGTCAATCACACCCACTAACAAGCAAGGAGAACCCTTTCCCATGTCCACGATGACGATTTCTGACCTGCGTACCCGCCGCGCCGACACCTGGGAGAAGGCCAAGGCCTTCCTCGACGAGCGCCGCGACACCACCACCGGCTGCCTCTCCGCCGAGGACGACCAGACCTACGCCCGCATGGAAGCCGACATTGAACGGCTGAGCGCCGAGATCGCTCGCGCCGAGCGCGCCCAGCGCCTAGACGCTGATCTGGCCCGCGCCACGAATACGCCGCTGACCTCGATGCCCGGCCAGACCGGCGAGGAGAGCGAACCCAAGACCGGCCGCGCCACCGCCTCCTACAAGCGCGCCTTCTGGGATGCGATGCGGCTCAACGCCTCTCCCATGGAGGTGCGCAACGCCCTGTCCGAGGGGGTCGATTCCGAGGGCGGCTACCTCGTCCCGGACGAGTTCGAGCACACCCTCGTGCAGTCGCTCGCCGACCAGAACATCATGCGAGGGCTTGCCAACGTCATCCAGACCACCAGCGGGGACCGCAAGATCCCGGTCGTCTCCACCCACGGCAGTGCCGGGTGGCTCGATGAGGGCAAGCCCTACACCGAATCCGACGAGACCTTCTCCCAGATCACCCTCTCGGCGTTCAAGCTCGGCACGTTCCTCAAGATCAGCGAGGAACTGCTCGGCGATTCGGTCTTCGACGTCGAGGCCTACCTCGCCGCCGAGTTCGCCCGCCGCATCGGTGCCGCCGAAGAGGAGGCTTTCCTTGTCGGTGACGGCAAGGGCAAGCCGACCGGCATCTTCGACACCACCGGTGGTGGCATCTCGGATGTGACCACCGCGAAGGCCACAGACATTACCGCCGATGAGCTCATCGACCTGCACTACAGCCTGCGCGCCCCGTATCGGGCCCGGGCGGTGTGGCTGATGAACGATGCCACCGTCAAGACCGTGCGCAAGCTCAAGGACAACCAGGGCCAGTACCTGTGGCAGCCAGCGCTCACGGTTGGTGCCCCGGACATGATCCTGGGCAAGCCGGTGCACACCTCCACGTTTGTCCCTGAGATCAAGGCGGGCGCGAAGACCGTGGCGTTCGGTGACCTGTCCTACTACTGGATCGCTGACCGGCAGGGACGCTCGTTCAAGCGGCTGAACGAACTGTTCGCCACCTCCGGCCAGGTCGGTTTCCTCGCCTCCCAGCGCCTGGACGGCAAGCTCGTCCTGCCCGAGGCCGTCAAGATCCTCACCCAGAAGGCCGGAGCCTAAAACCCCCACGCAACGAATAGGAGGTGGCAGCCATGAACCACCAGCTCATCGACCAGGTCAAAGCCAACCTCATCCTCGCCCACGACGAGGATGACGAGCTCATCGCCAACCTGGTGGTAGCTGCCACCTCCTATGCCACCGCCTACCAGCACTTGCCTGAGGACTACTACGAGGCCCACGAGATGCCCGGTTCGACCCGGCAGGCGATCGTGATGCTCGCCAGTCACTTCTACGAGTCGCGTGACGGGTCTACGGCCGGGTTCTGGTCCGACAAACCCGATGCCGCCAAGGCCATGTGGGGCGCGGTGAACACGCTGCTGCGCCTTGAGCGCGAATGGAAGGTCTAACCCATGGCAGGCATTGGCAGTATGCGAGAAACCATCGACCTCATCACCCCCGTGGCCCGAAGGGACGCTGCGGGTTTTACCGCTAGCGCCGAGCAGGTGGTCGCCTCGGTGCGCGCCTACCGAGAGGTCCGGCACGCCAGCTCAGCGTGGGTGAACCGTGCGGCCTACACGCATGCAACCGTCTTGTTCCGCATCCGCACCATCCCCGGGCTCACCGTCTCAGAGGTCATGCAGATCACAGCTTGCGATGGCCGCTACGTCATCGACACCGTCGAGCCCATCGGCGGCTACATCGAGATCCTTGCCCACCGTCTGCAACCGGAAGGAGCCCATCATGGCGCGCGTCCAGATCCGACTCCCCAATAAGTACATAGACGCACTCGAGGCCACCTCACGCCTGCTGGACACTGCAGCCGACGAAGTTCTGACAGCTGGCGCGAACGTGGTCGAACCACGCATGCGAGCCAACCTCGCCGCCGCGATCGGGCAGGCGACCACCACGCCGTCGCGCTCAACCGGCCAGCTCCTCGGGGCCCTGGGTGTCACGAGCGTGAAGGTCAACTCACGAGGCGATCACAACGTCAAGGTCGGTTTCGCCGAGAACCGCCGCGATGGCAGGTCGAACGCGCTCATCGCCAACGTGCTTGAGCACGGCAGGAGCAACCAGCCCGCACGCCCGTTCCTGGCACCGACACGCTCCCAGACCAGACGGGGCGCGGTGGAGGCGATGAAAACCGTGCTTAAAGCCAAGCTCGACGGGATCACACCATGACCATCCCGCTTTTGGAAACCCTCACCACGGTCGCTGACCGGCTTGATCTGCCGATCGCGGTGAGCCTGTTTAGCGCCTCGCCCGCACCGGATACCTATCTGGTGGCCACCCCGATCGGCGACACGCTGGAGGTGTTCGCCGACAACACCCCGAGCGTCGAAGTCGAAGAAGTCCGCCTCGGCCTGTTCACAACTGGCAACTACCTGACCTGGCGAGACACGCTCACCCACGCGCTCGTCGACGCGGGGCTGGTGGTGACCGCCAGACGCTACATCGGCTTCGAGGACGATACGGGCTACCACCACTACAGCTTCGATATCAGCTGCCACCACCCGTTTTAACGAAAGGACGAATCACCCATGGCCACGATTGGTCTTGACAAGCTCTACTACGCCACGATCACCGAAAACCCCACCACCGGCGAGGAAACCTACGCCAGCCCGAAGCCACTGGCCAAAGCGATCTCAGCGGAACTCTCCGTCGAGGTCGCCGAGGCGATCTTGTATGCCGACGATGGGCCCAGCGAGATCGTCAAGGAATTCAAATCCGGCACGCTCACCCTCGGCGTGGACGACCTAGGAGCAGAAGCCGCAGCGGCACTGACCGGTGCCACCCTGGATGCCAACGGGGTGCTCATCTCGTCCTCGGAAGACGGCGGCACACCGGTAGCGATCGGGTTCCGTGCCGCCCGCTCCAACGGCACCTTCCAGTACTTCTGGCTCTACCGCGTCAAGTTCGCCCTGCCAAGCACCACGCTTGCCACCAAGGCCGACTCGATCACGTTCTCCACCCCGAGCATCGAGGGCACGATCCTGCGCCGCAACAAGCCAGACGCGAAGGGCCGCCACCCGTGGAAAGCCGAAGCCACCGAAGGCGACCCCAAGGTCAAGGCCGAGATCATCACCGGCTGGTACCAGTCCGTCTACGAGCCCGCCGCCACCAGCCCCGGCAAGTAAAGGAGCCCGCTCATGACAAACACATCCTCGATTGATGTTGCCGGGCGCAGTGCGACCGTGACGATTGGTGGGAGCGAGTACGAGCTGGTGCTCACCACCAAGGCCACCCGGCTGATCGCCGAGCGCTACGGCGGGCTGGACAAGCTCGGAGCCGCGTTGGAGACCTCCGAGGACCTCGGCCAGACACTGACCGAGGTGATCTGGCTGATCACGCTACTGGCCAACCAGTCAGTGCAGATCCACAACCTCACCCACCGCGACAACCCGCGCCCGCAGTTGACGGAGGACGAGGTGGAGCTGCTGACGGTTCCTGCCGATATCGCCGACTACCGGGGTGCGATCGCTGAGGCACTGCAGCGAGGCACCCGCCGCGACATCCTCACCGAGCCAGCCCCAAAAGTGAGCCCGGCAGCGGACGGATAGTCGAATCCGACCGGGCAGTGTTCACCCGCCTGACCTACATCGGTTTAGCCCACCTCGGCCTGAGACAAGACGAGGTGGGCCTGATGGTCTTTGGTGAGCTCCTTGACCTGGTGGACTGCTGGCGGATCGAGACAGGACGAGCGAAACCAGCACGGGTGTGGTTCATCGACGACATCATCCCGCCCGGGATCTAACCCCACTGACAGGCAGGTGAATCCTCATGGCTGACTCATCGTTTGGTCTCAAGATCGGTCTGGAAGGTGAACGCGAGTTCAAGCGGGCCATCACCGACATCAACCGTGAGATGCGGGTGCTGGGCTCGGAGATGAAACTGGTGGCCTCCCAGTTCGACAAGAACGACAAGTCCACCCAGGCGCTGGCCTCCCGCAACCAGGTGCTGACCAAAGAGATCGAGACCCAAAAGGCCAAGATCGAAACACTCAAGGCCGCGCTGGAGAACTCGGCCGCGTCGTTCGGGGAGAACGATTCGCGCACGAAAAACTGGCAGATCCAGCTCAACAACGCCGGTGCCGAGCTCAACGAGCTGGAAAAAGAGCTAAAGGCCAACAATGATGCGCTCGGCGAGTTCGGTGACGAGGCCGACGGTGCAGGCGATGATGCGAAAGACGCTGCCAAGGATGCCGGGCATTTGGAGGACGCGGTCGATGATCTCGGCGACGAGATGGACGACACCGGGGATAAGACCCGGATCTTCGGGGACGTGCTCAAAGCGAACCTGGCCGCCGAGGCGATCGTCGCTGGTGTCAAGGGCATCGGCAAGGCGATCACGAGTATCGGCCGGGGTATGGCCGATGCGTTGAAGGACGGGGTGGAGTACAACGCCCGCATGGAGCAGTACACCACCAGCTTCACCACGATGCTCGGCGATCAGGCAAAAGCCCAACAGCTGGTCAACGACCTGAAAACCCAGGCCGCGAAGACCCCGTTCGGCATGGAGGATTTGGCGAAGAACACCCAAACCCTGATGGCGTTCGGTATCAGCGCCGACGAAGCTACCCGCAGACTAGGCCAGCTCGGTGATATCTCCCAAGGTGACGCGCAGAAGATGGAGTCACTGACGTTGGCGTTCGCCCAGATGTCCTCGACAGGCAAGCTGACTGGCCAGGACCTCAACCAGATGATCAACGCCGGGTTCAACCCGCTGGAGGAGATCTCCCGCAAGACGGGCAAGTCCATCGGCGAGCTGAAAGAGGAGATGGCCAAGGGCGCGATCAGCGCGGACATGGTCGCTGACGCGTTCGCTTCGGCAACCGAGGAAGGCGGCCGTTTCCACGGGGCGATGGAAGCCCAGTCGAAAACCTTCACCGGACAGCTCTCTACCATGCGCGACGGCATCGACAACCTCAAGGGCCTGCTCGCCCAAGGTTTGACCGACGCGCTGGCTGGCACGGTCATGCCGATGGTCAACGGGTGGATCGATGAGCTCACGGCAGCCTTCGAGCAGGGCGGAGCCCCGGCGTTGATCGACAAGCTCGGCGAGATCCTGCAAGAAGCACTCGCGTTCATCGCCGAGCAGCTGCCGATGGTCGTCGAGACCGGCATGTCGATCCTGACCGCCCTGCTGGAAGGCATCATCGAGGTGTTGCCGTCGGTGGCCGAGACAGCGGTGATGCTCGTCGTCGCACTAGTCGAGGCGATCATCGAGGCGCTGCCGTCACTGTTGGAAGCAGCCCTGCAGATCATCGCCACCTTGGTCACCGGTATCGGTGAGGCACTCCCGGAGCTCATCCCGGCGGCCGTGGAGATGATTGTCGCCCTGGTCCAAGGGCTGGTCGATGCGCTGCCAATGATCCTGGATGCCGCGTTGCAGCTCATTTTGGGGCTCGCCCAGGGCCTGCTGGAGGCGATCCCGGTGCTCATTGAGGCGCTGCCGCAGATCATCACCTCGATCGTGGAGTTCCTCATCGGGGCGATCCCGCAGATCATCGAGACCGGTATCGCGTTGTTGACCTCCTTGGTCGACGCGCTCCCGGAGATCATCACCGCGATCGTGACGGTGCTGCCACAAATCATCACCGGCATCATCACCACGCTGCTGTCGGCCCTGCCGCAGCTCATCGAGGCTGGCGTCAAACTACTCACCGCCTTGATTGGGGCGCTGCCGCAGATCATCAGCACGATCGTGGCCGCGCTGCCGCAGATTATCGCAGCGATCGTCTCGGCGATCGGTGGGGCGATTCCGCAACTGGTCATGGCGGGTGTCGAGCTGTTGACCGCGTTGATTACGAACCTGCCGCAGATCATCTCGACCATCGTGGCGGCGATCCCTCAGATCATCACCGGGATCGTGGGCGCGGTCGGTCAAGGGGTCGGCCAGATGGCCTCTGCTGGCGCGGACCTCGTGCGGGGCTTGTGGAACGGCATCCAGTCGCTGGCAGGCTGGCTCTGGGACAGGGTTACAAGCTGGTGTTCTGACATTTGGGATGGCATCACCGGCTTCTTCGGCATCAACTCGCCGTCCAAGGAAATGGCGTGGGTCGGTGACATGCTCACCAGAGGCCTGGCCGGAGGTATCGAAGACACCGGAAACCGCGCAGTCGCAGCCGCCGAGGACGTCGCCGCAGACACCCTTAAGGCCATGAGCGAGCTCACCAGCGGTATCGACGTGCCGATCACCACCAGCCTGGAGCCGGTCGATCTGACCCCAACCCACCTGCAACCACCGCTTGCAACCACCAGCCACAGCGCTGTCGGCCAGGAGGAAGGGCGCGCAGGAGAGGTGGCGGGCATCGTCGACCAGACCGCCCGGGCACTGCTGGAGGCCATGGACATCAAGGTCGTGCTCAACGACGGCGCGCTGGTGGGCAAACTCGCTCCCGGCATCAACCGCCAGTTGGCTCGTATCAACTCCCACCACACGGTGCTCGCTACAGGAGGAGGTGTCTGATGCATGGTTTCACTCTCGACAAGACAGTGTCCTCAACGTCGCTGGGCCTGCGGCTCACCGGCCCGGTCGACCTACCTGTCGCCGAGCGGGTCACAGACGATATTGAGGTGGCGGGCAGAGCCGGGACGCTGACCCGCCTGGGCGGCTGGCATGACACGTCGATCACGTTGCCGCTCGCGATCACAGGCAGCCTGGCCGCCTACCACAAAGCCGCACTGGCGCTGACCCGGGCGGCGACCATTCACCTGTCCCACCAGCCCGGGGCGTTCCACAAGATCAAACACGCCTCCATTAGCCCACTGCGCGCGGACATGTCCTCGTGGGGATTCTTCGAGGCGCACCTGGTGTGCGAGCCGTTTAGCTACCTGGATTCTGGGCTGACCACCCACACGCTCACCGCCTCCGGGCAGATCACCAACCCTGGCCTGGTGGATGCGGCACCGATCATCACGATCAGGGGCACCGGGGCGTTGACGCTGACGATCAACGGGGCCGCCTATCGCGTTCAGTCACCGGCAGGGCAGATCACCCTGGACTCGGCGCGGCTTGTCGCGCACGTGGCAGGCCGGGTGCAAACCGACGCGCTGACCGGCACGTTCCCGATCCTTACTCCAGGGGTCAACCGGGTCACTTTGGGTAGTGGCATCTCCAAAGTCGAGATCACCGGGAACTGGCGAAACCCCTAACCCGGCCCATCTCTTTGCTCCCAGTGCGCCCGTAGCCGTTTCTTTGGCTGCGGGTGCACGTCTGCGAAAGGAACACCACCGATGCTCACCGTGCATGCCCCGACTGCCACCACGTTCACCGCCACCGGCGAGGGTGTCCTCGACCCTGAACTGATCGACGCCCGGGTCGTTGAGGAACTCGGCGGAGCCTACCAGCTGACCGTCACCTATCCAGCCGATGGGCCGCTGGCCTCAAAGCTGGTAGTCGAGGCGATCATCGCAGCCCCTGTTCCCGGCACCACCATCCGGCAAGGGTTTCGTATCCACGAGGTCACAACGAGCCTGGACGGGCTGTTGGAGGTCACCGCCTTCCATCTGTTCTACGACCTGGCAGGCAACTTCATCGCCGACACCTTCGTGGTCAACAAAACCCCCAAGGCAGCCCTCGATCAGCTCCTTAGGTCTGCGACCACGCCGCACCGGTTCACCGCGACCAGCTCCGATACGGCCACCAGGGCCTCTGCGCGCGTGGTGCGGATGAACCTTGCCGCCGCGATCATGGACCAGGGGTCGGATAACACGTTCGCTTCCCGGTGGGCCGGAGAGCTCACGCGCGATAACTGGCACATCCACCACGCCGCCACACGCGGCGCAGATCGTGGGGTCGTGATCCGCGATCGCAAGAACCTCACTGGTTACACCTCGACCATCGATCTGACGAGCGTGGTCACCCGGATCGTGCCGGTCGGGTTTGATGGGATCACCCTGCCCGAGCTCTACGTCGACTCACCACACCTGAATGCCTACGCGATCCCGCATATCAAGGTGATGCGCTACCCGGACATCAAAGCGATCGCCGACGCAGATAACCCCCGCGAGGACGAAGTACCTCTGCCGCAAGCACACGCCCTTCTGCGTCAAGCCGCTAAGACCGAGTTCACCACCAACCACGTCGATACGCCTGCCGCGAGCTACACCGTCTCGTTCGTTGATCTCGCATCGACTGCCGAGTACGCCGACCTCGCCGAGCTGGAGACCGTCCTGCTGGGAGACACGGTGACGGTACAGCACGCCGACCTGGGCATGTCCTTGTCCGCGCGGGTCGTCGGCTACGAATACGACCCGCTCCAGCAGGCGTATGTCTCGGTGGAGCTCGGGTCGGTTGCAGGGAAGTTCACCCAGATCACCCGCCAGATCACCACCGCGCAGACGGCCGCCCAGATGGCTGCTGATCTTGCTGGCGTGGCGCTGGCATCAGCGGACGGGAAATCCACCAACCATTACGGGCCGAAACAGCCCGCTGCCGCCCGCCTCGGGGACACGTGGTTTAGGGACAATGGCGAGAGCATCGAGATCTGGATCTACCAGGTCACCGACACCGGCGAGCCCGGCTGGGTTGCCCTTGCCACGGACCTCAACCATGCTCAGGTCAGCGCTGAGCTCGCCGAAGCTCGCGCTGAGGTGGAGGCCGCGAAAACCGCTGCTGACGATGCCCAAGCTGCCGCTACCGCTGTCGCTGCTCGCCTCACCGTAGCCGAAACCGAGATCAGTCAGGCGCGCGAAGCAGCCAGCCAGGCCGAAGCCACAGCACGGGAAGCTGAGGCTGTAGCCGGAGAGGCTGGCATGAAGGTGACCGGGCTTGAGAGCTCAGTCTCCCAAGCGCAACACCGTGCCGATACGGCCTACGAGACGGCACGGCAGGTTCAAACCAGTAATGAGGCCCGGTTCACTGAGCTGACGAACGCGGATAACAGCCTCGCCTCGTCACTTTCAATGATGGCCAGCGACCTGAACCTGCGCGTGCGCTCAGGCGAGATCATCTCCCAGATCAACATCTCACCCGAAACCATCTTGATCGCCGGTGAGCGCATACACATCACCGGCCGAACCAGTATCGATGACGCCACGGTCACTACCGCAATGATCGCCAACGCGGCGATCACCGACGCCAAGATCGCTAACCTGTCGGCTGCCAAGATCACCACCGGTACGCTCGCGGCTGCCCGGATCGCAGCAGGGTCGATCACCAGTGACAAGCTCACGATCGCTGATGGGTTCATCAAGACGGCCATGATAGCTAACGCGGCAATCACGGACGCAAAGATCGGTTCGTTGTCGGCCTCGAAGATCACCACCGGCACCCTGTCCGCTGCGCGGATCGCGGCCGGGTCGATCACCAGCGACAAGCTCACGATCGCAACCGGCTTCATCCAAACCGGAATGATCGCGGATGCGGCGATAACCTCGGCGAAGATCGGTGCGCTGGATGCAGGCAAAATCACCACCGGCGTGCTTAATGCCTCGCGTATCGGGGCAAGGTCGATCACGGCGGACAAACTCGCAACAAACGCCATCCAGGTGGGGCTGGCGGGGTGGACGAGCTCCATCCGCATCAGCCCCACACAGATCGCCTGGTACAACGGGTCCACTCTGGAAGGAAGCATCACCTCGAGTGGGATGAATTTCTATTACGGGACTAGGTTTATCGGCAGAACAGGCCAGCAGTATAAAACCGGCAACACGAGTGTGCGAGGGATTTCAAACTCACTGGATACCCAAGGTGACTACATCACCTGGTCGTATAAAAAGCTCCAATCTGACGATTCGTACACCACCATGCTCACCTTGGATCCTCGTGGAAAGTTCTACGGCCATGCAGGTATTCACTTGGGTGCAGAGCTACGCACCCACGGGCACTCGTTTTATACCGGCGAGAACCGTTCCGTTGTCTTGCAAGACTGCACACTCACGGGTAAAGGCACGTTTGCTGGCTGGGCAGGCAGCTCAAACCTATCCAAAGTGGTGTTCCATACCTACGACCTGATGATCGTTACCAACGGGTCGTTCTACAACATGACCCGATTGGTCGACCGAGTTAATGACCTCATGACCCGCGTCAACTCACTGATTCTTTCATTGAACCAAGGCTGGGTGAAAAACATCAACGATGCTGGCAATGGCCGAATCACCTGGAACTACTTCTACAACACCGGATTATCGACCATGTCAACCAACCTCAACTAGAAAACCGAAAGGACACCACAGATGCGATTTCTGCTCCCACCACGCCATCTCCAGCCCACCTTGGAACTCCTTGAGGCGATGCCGCTAGCCGCATCAGCATCCCGTGCACGCACCAAACTGGTGCACCTGCTCAAAGCTGCCTACGCCCGCTTCGCTGAAGACGAATACGATCTAGTGGTCCACTACGCCACCTGCCACGACGACGGCACCCCAGTAGTCGACTCTCACGGCATGTTCACCCTCAAAGACCCCGACACTGCTGCCGAGTTCCACTCCCACCACGACACACTCCTGAACACGCGCGTAGAAGTAGCCGGAGCCACCTATGAACAACACGCCTGCGACATCCTCGACTTTCTTAAATCTTCAACCATGGAACTCTCCGGCTGCCAAGCAGAAGCCTACGACGCGCTCTACGACGCCATCACCGAAACCGTCGCCGGAGGTCAGCAGCACCCATGAACAGCCCAGCCACCCCAATCACCACACCCGTGACCAGTGACGACGAAGAAGGGATCGTTGAGGTCATCAGCAGCGGACCGTCATCTCGCCACACCGTCTCGGCCACCCCAGCCACGGATCAACCGCCTGCCGCGCCCACCGAACACACCGGGACGATCGACCTGTACGAGCCGATCCTGGAGATCCTCACCAGCCCGGAAATCTAACCCCAAACCGCACTCCCAACAGGCCCACACCACTTCGGTGCGGGCCTTTGTCGTGTGCCCACAAAACGGGAAGGAACCCACTTTCTATGTCGCTCAAAGCTATCTGGGCCACGATCCAAACCGGCCTGGCCGGGGTCGGGGCCGTCATCGGCGCGTTCCTCGGAGGCCTCGACGGCCTGGTGTACGCGCTCATCGCCTTCGTCGTAGTCGACTACATCACCGGCGTACTCGCCGCGATCGCCGAACGCCGCGTCTCCTCAGCCATCGGGTTTCGGGGCATCTCCCGCAAGATCCTCATCTTCACCCTGATCGGACTTGCCCACCTGCTCGACGTGCACGTCATCGGAACACCCGGAGCGCTACGCACCGCCACCGTCGTGTTCTACCTGTCCAACGAAGGCATCTCCCTGATCGAAAACGCCACCCGCCTTGGGCTGCCCGTGCCTGATCACATTCGCCGCGCCCTGGACCTGGTCACCCGTGACGTGACAGGCAAACCCGACCTCGAACACCACCCCAACCAAACCACCCCAGCAGAAAAGGAGAACCTCTGATGAAGAACTGGGCCACCCTCGAAGCCGACGAAAACCGGCTGATGAACAAGCACTACAGTGCCGGGCGAAGCGGACGGAAGATGAACAAGGTCATCATCCACCACAACGCAGGCAACCTCACCATCAAGTCCATCTGGGACGTGTGGCAGACCCGCCAAGCATCCGCCCACTACCAGGTCGACTCAGGCGGCCGGATCGGCCAGCTCGTCTGGGATCGCGACACCGCTTGGCATGCAGGCAACTGGGATGCCAACACCACCTCCATCGGTATCGAGCACGCCGACATCTCCTCCAAGCCCTGGCGTATCTCCGAGGCCTGCCTTGACAACGGTGCCCACCTCGTCGCGGCCATCTGCCACTACTACAAGCTCGGACGACCCGTGTGGGGTAAGAACGTGTTCGGCCACAAGCATTTCTCTTCCACCGAATGCCCGGCCTCGCTGGCAGGAAGCCAGCATGCGGCCTACATGGCACGCGCCCAGTACTGGTACGACCGCCTGAGCGGCACCAAGCCCGCCCCGACACCACCGGCAAAGCCCACACCGCCCGCACCCAAGCCCTCCGCCAACATCGACGCTCTGGCTGATGCGGTGATCCGAGGCGAGTACGGCAACGGGGACGAGCGCAAGCGCCGACTGGGAAGCAAATACGCCGCCGTGCAGAAACGCGTCAACGAGAAGCTCGCCGGAGGAAGCCCCGCCAAGCCCTCCGTCAACATCGATGCCCTGGCTGATGCGGTGATCCGAGGCGAGTACGGCAACGGTGAGGAACGCAAGCGCCGCCTCGGCGGCAACTACGCCGCTGTGCAGAAGCGCGTCAACGAGAAGCTCGGCATCGGCTAACCCACACGAGAACACTCTCTGGCCCCGTCATCACCTTCATCGAGGTGGTGGCGGGGCCCTTTTCTGCGTTTGCGCAGCTGGTGTTTACCGCAGGTCGTCGAACGGGTCGATGACGGACTGCACTCCACAGCTCGGGCAGATGAACGCGATACGTATTCCCTCGCCTTCGCCTGTAACAAACGGGTCGGGGACACAATCTGAGCCGCATTCTGAACAGGTTCAGTACGACTGGTCGTCGAGAAACACCGGGAGTTCAAAGTCGTCGTTAGTCATCTTCACCCGCCCTTGCTCTGTCGCGGTTCACACGTCGATCGGCCCGCATTGTGAATTGAGCAAAGAATAACTGCCTTATCTGAATAGAGGCGCAAACCCAGCCACGGGTGCGAACGCGGCAGGGAGCTTTGTTTCTGCTGTCCGGTTTCGTCTGGTGCAACCGGCGTATAGGCGACCACCTTTCGCCTCGTTGCCAGGAGGGCCTGCTCATGGCTCTGAACCATACTGATCGCCATCACATTCAGATGATGCGCGCTGCGGGGGTTGCCTACTCTCGTATCGCCGCGCACCTGGATCTCAACGCCAACAGTGTCAAGACCTATTGTCTGCGACACGGCATCACCGTCGATCCTGCCGTTGAGCAGGTCAGCGACCCAGTTGGAGTGTGGTGTTTGCACTGCTGCAAGCCAATCGAGCTCCGGCAAGGATCGAAGTTCTGCTCCAAGGCCTGTCGACGAGCCTGGTGGGCCACCCACCGCAGAGTGGTCACCGAAGAACTGGTCTGCGCGAACTGCCACCGACAGGTCACTGTTGCTCGCACGAGCCAGGTGAAACGCAAGTACTGCTGCCACCCGTGCTACATCCAGCACCGCTTCAACACACGTGGCGGTAAACGATGAACATGGCAGCCGAGCTGACGGCTCATCGCCAGCTCACGCAGGTCAAGCAGCTTCTCGAACGCGGCATCCTCACCCCACGCGAAGCCATCACCGTCTGCCAGCGCCTCAACGCCCCCGATGCGCCGCTGGCCGCCCTACAAAGAGCCTGTTTCGTTGACTATCTCGAGGGTTTGAGGGATGTATGGATACAACCTGAAACCCTGTCTGACTAGGAGAAATACCTTGAAGAGAATGGAGCAAATCACCCCGCCACCGATCAGTGCTGCTCCGCTTGTGAAAGTGGCAGCGTATGCCCGCATCAGCATGGAAACCGAACGCACACCGCTGAGTTTGTCCACCCAAGTTTCCTACTACCAGCAACTCATTCACGACACTCCTGGCTGGACGTTCGCCGGAGTGTTCGCCGATTCTGGAATCTCTGGAACCACCACAAATCGCCCCCAGTTCCAAGAACTGCTGGCCCTCGCCCGGAAAGGGGCAATCGACCTGATCCTCACCAAGTCGATCTCGCGATTCGCTCGCAACACCGTCGACCTGCTCGAAACCGTTCGCGAGCTGAAAGACCTCGGGGTGGAGGTGCGATTCGAAAAAGAGAACATCTCCTCAACCAGCGCTGACGGAGAACTCATGCTCACCCTGCTGGCGTCTTTCGCGCAGGCAGAATCAGAGCAAATCAGCCAAAACGTCAAGTGGCGCATTTGGAAAGGCTTCGAAGAAGGCAAAGCGAACGGCTTCCACTTGTACGGTTACACCGACTCCGCTGACGGCACCGACGTGCAGATCATCGAAGAAGAAGCAGCCGTGGTGCGCTGGATCTTCGCCCAGTACATGAAGAAGACCTCGTGCGAAAAGATGGCCGCGCAGCTCATCGCCGAGGGCAGGGTTCCGCACCTGGCTGACAACAAGATGCCCGGCGAATGGGTCCGTCACATCCTGAAGAACCCGCACTACACCGGCGACCTCCTGTTGGGCCGTTGGTCCACTCCGGAAGGCAGGCCTGGACGAGCAGTACGCAACACCGGCCAGTTGCCGCAATACCTGGTGGAAAACGCGATCCCCGCGATCATCGACCGCGACACCTTCACCGCTGTACAAACCGAGATCGCTCGACGTCGCGAGCTCGGTGCCCGCGCGAATTGGTCCATCGAAACTGTGGCGTTGACGTCGAAGATCAAATGCGTGTCCTGCGATTGCTCGTTTGTGCGCAACGTACGCAATCCGAAAACCCAAAACTCGATCTCCACCGAGCACTGGATCTGCACCGAACGCAAGAAAGGCCGCAAAACCGGATGCGGCACCTGCGAGATCTCTGACACGGCACTCAAAGGCTTCATCGCGCGAGTCCTGGGTATCGATACCTTCGACCAAGAGGTGTTCAACGAGCGTATCGACCACATCGAAGTGCAGGGAAAAGACCATTACACGTTTCATTACACCGATGGCACCAGCAGCTCGCACACGTGGCGACCAAACCTGAAGAAGAGCTCGTGGACCCCAGCAAGAAAAGCCGCCTGGGGTGAACTCTTGCGTGCCCGCTGGGCAGAAGCCAAAAGGCTCGGGTTGAACAACCCACGGCAAGCACCAACACCACCAGAAGCATTGGCGAAGTACCGGGCCGTGGCCAAGGCAGAGGCTGAGCGCCTGCGCGCCGAGCGAGGCGAACGCTAAATGGCCCGCACCGTCACAGCAATCCCCGCCACCCGAGCGCTCCACACTGGTGCTCCACTTGGACAGACAACCCTGCGCAGGGTCGCCGGGTATGCCCGCGTGTCCACCGACCACGACGATCAGGTGACGTCCTACGAAGCCCAGGTCGACTACTACACCCGCTACATTAGCGATCACGCGGGCTGGCAGTTCGTGAAGGTCTATACCGACGAAGGCATCACAGGCACCTCAACCAAACACCGCGCTGGATTCCAGCAGATGGTCACCGACGCGCTCGACGGCAAGATCGACCTGATCATCACCAAGAGTGTGTCCCGGTTCGCCCGCAACACCGTCGACTCGCTCACCACCGTTCGAGCCCTCAAAGACAAAGGCGTGGAGGTCTTCTTCGAGAAAGAAGGCATCTGGACCTTCGACGCCAAAGGCGAGCTCCTCATCACCATCATGAGCTCGCTGGCGCAAGAAGAAGCCCGCTCCATCTCAGAAAACGTCACCTGGGGACACCGCAAACGCTTCGCCGACGGCAAGGTCACCGTCCCATACTCTCGGTTCCTCGGCTACGACAAAGGCGAAGACGGCAGCCTCGTCATCAACACCGAACAAGCCAAACTCGTGCGCCGTATCTACAACATGTACTTAGGTGGCATGTCCATCGGCACGATCGCCCGCACCCTCACCGACGAACCAGAGACCTTCACCGCCGCAGGCAACAAGACCTGGTATTACCAATCCATACGAGCGATTCTCACCAACGAGAAATACAAGGGTGACGCCCTCCTGCAGAAGTCGTACATCGCTGACTACCTGACGAAACGTCAAGTCATCAACCAAGGCGAAGTACCCCAGTACTACGTCACCGCCAGCCATGAGGCGATCATCAGCCCGGCAGTGTGGGACTTCGTCCAAGCCGAAATAGCTAAAGGGGCTAGAGATCAGCGAACCCAGCATCGCACCCGGCCCTTCTCATCGACCTTGGAGTGCAGCCAGTGCGGGCACTTCTTCGGCTCGAAAACCTGGCACGCGGGCAGTAAGTACGAAAAGGTCATCTGGCGGTGCGGCCACAAATACGCAGGCCAGGAAAAATGCGCCACCGGGCACATCAGCGATCAACGACTCAAGGACATGTTCCTTAAGGCCATTCGCCTTCGATTCGGCTCATCGACCGACACAGGTGTCAACCAAGCCGTTCTCGACGCCCTCGACACGAGTGACCTGGAGGTTGAGGCCGCCGGGCTTCTCGCTCAGATCAACGAGGTGGCCAAAAAGCTCCAATCGATGATCGCCCACAACGCACGAGTCGCTCAAGACCAGCAAACCTACGAGAAGGCGTTCAACGCTAGCCACGAACAGCACCAGGCGCTGTTAGCTGATCACGCTGCCGTGGTCGCCGAGATCCAGAACAAAAACAACCGACTGGCCGCCTACCACTATTACATGCAGGAGACCGCCAACCTTGATCTTGAACGCTTGGTCTTCAGCCCATACCTCTGCGTAGCTTTGCTCGATAAAGGCACCGTCGACGTCGACGGCAACGTCACCTTTCAATTTCGCGACGGCAGCACCCAAGTAGTCGCCATCAAGCAGTAACCCAGTATCCACATCTAAGCGCCTGCCAGAACCTGGTGGGCGCTCGCGTAGTCTTGGAGTGGTGGATTGCTTACAATTGAAAATTCTTCAGCAAGTTGAGGACTACGTGACGCCGTTCCAGGTGGTCGAGGGATTCGATGACCGCTGGTGGCACGACAGGGCTGGACGAGTCGGCGACGACACCCTGGGTGGCAAAGAGTACATCCAGTTTCTTGCCGATAGTGTGGAAGTCGGGCGCGCTGAGGTGACAGATTGGCCGCTCTCCGATAGCTATATCGGAGTTGACTCGACGGTGCCAACCAAAGAGATCTGGTTCTTTGAAATCCGCCATGACCTTCGCCGACAGCACTATGGGGCTGAGTTTGCAAGGCATCTGATCAGCCACTACGCAGGTTACCCCTTGATCGCTTTCTCCGAAGGCGCTGACGAGTTTTGGGCAGGAATTGGCTGGCACTATTACCCGCGTAAAGACGGGGATCCCCATTACCGCAAGCTCTTCGTTTCCCGGAAGATCGGCCCATGACCCTCGCTCGCTGGAAGTGAACCAGTCAAGCGGCTAAATCGTAGTTGGCGCGCGTTTGTATCCGTTGTGACATGAAAGTTTCGTAGATGGTACGCACCGGTATCTGGTTCTCGGTCAGGTCGCGGGCGGTCTGACCCCCGATGAGAAGATCGGCGACCAGACGAATCACCTCACGCGGGGTGTAGTGCTCACCGGCGGTCTCGTTGCTCATCTCGGAGAACTTCCGCAGCAGTTCCTCGAAGATGTAACCCATGGTCTCGTTGCTGACCTCGCTGGGACGCAGGTCCAGGTCCGCGAAGTCGGCCATGACGCCGTACAGGATCCCGGCATGGTCCATCCGGGTGATCTTCCCGTCGAACTGGTACGCCTCGATCACTGTTGCTGCGTCAGGGGAGAGGGACGCGATGTACTTGGCGAGGTTGTCAGCCAGGTTCTTGTCGTCACTGAGCAGCCGGGTGAACGTGTACCGCGACGTGTTGTAGAACCGCTGGCCGCAGATGCGCTTGAGCACCCTGTCCTCACCAGGGCCAATCTCCACCAGGCCGTCGGCATGCTCCAGGACCTCGTCCTTGGTGGGCTCCAGCACCGCATCCATACGGCGCAACACCAGCAGCGGCAGCATCACCGAGCCGTACTCGTGTTGCTTGAAGGTACCGCGCAGCTTGTCGGCCACCCGCCAGACGAACGCCACCTTGTCCTGAAAACCCTGCGGAGCCATATGATCCCTTCGTCGCGAGTGGAGCAATGGCATCATAACGTCGAGACACCCGATTCACGCGCGGTGAACCGTCCAACCGAGCCATCTCACCACCGTGCCCGCCACCTCACCATGGTTGTCCGATAAGAGACATTATGTCATTCTATAAAGATGGCGACACTTCCCCTCGGCTGAAATCCCTCCCCTCCCGGTTCAATGCAGTTGTCGCGCGTTCGCTGCCATCCGTGGACTCGCAACCTTGCCACCAATTCGCGTGTCGAATGGTCATTCATCGTCGAGCGCGCCCCGCATGTGCGCTATCCCATATCGGTGACGCGCGGACCACGAATGTCTTCGGTACCGGATTCGTGGATTCCTGACTACCAGCTCGGGCGCTGTCGGTTCCTTTTGATCTCCCCGCGTCGTTTCTTCGCCTCAAGGCGACGACGCTGCGATCCCCTGGTTCGTTTAGTGGCACGGCGTCGTCGCGGTTGGACGCATGCCTTCTGGAGCACGTCGGCCATCCTGGCACGAGCAAGACGGCGGTTGGCCAACTGAGCCCGCTCATCCTGAACGGCAACCGTCAAGACTCCATTGACCAGGCGATTCGACAGGGTTGTCAGCAACACCGGTCGCAAGTGTTCTGGCACGGCGTCAGAGCGAGCCACATCGAACTGCAGTTCGACCCGTGAGTCGCTGGTGTTCACGCCCTGGCCGCCAGGCCCGGAGCTGTGGGAGAACCGCTCCTGCAGCTGTGCCTCGGGAACGACGAAACCAGGAATGATCTCCATCGCTTCTATCATGGTCGTCGCTCCCCTCGCTTCGTCATTTACTCGGTCCGGATACTCCTTCGAACAGACCATCAAGGATATCCACGACCCCGAGCACCACCCCCACAGGAGCCTGTGCGCTACGCAGAATTCGCGTCAACGGCTCCGATGACCGGCACGGCATATACCTCCTCCTGCGCCTTGATGGGTGAGAACTTCTAATCCGGTGCGGACCATCAACACTTCACGGGACGTCACTCCAATGCGACACTGTGTGCCGTCATCCGCCTGCGGCGCTGACGATCGATCCACAGCAGGACGATTGTCAGCGCGAGCGTGACAGCTCCGACGTAGTACGGGCCACCGACTCCCCACAGGGAGCTCAGTGCACCGGCAAGGGTGGGAGCGCACGCGCCGCCAAGGAAGCGAACGCCGGAGTAGGCCGACGACGCGACCTCGCGCTGGATGTTGCTCGCAGACATCACGATCTCAGTCATGGCAGTGTTGACGATGCCGATAAACAGACCGCCAATGATGACCCCGATCACCTGAGGAATCGGCGAGATCCAGGTCGCTAGTAGGACCTCGTCAATGGTGAACAGGATCAGGGTGACGGCAACTGTGCGATGAATACCGAGGTGCTCGCAGGAACGCGGTCCGAGCCACACCGACCCCAACGAGACCATGAGGCCCCAGCCGAAGAAGACCAATCCCAGATCGAGCGGGGTGAACTGACCACCAGCTCGAACGGACGCCTCGGCCAGCGGGAACGGCGCGTAGGCAAGCAAGGTGAAGTAACCGTAGTTGTAGACCAGGGCAGCCAGCATGAGAATCGAGATCCGCGGATCGACGAGAGTCTTGAACGGCTCGATGGCAGACCGGCGCTGGGACTTGTCGATCAGGGTCGGCGGGACGAAAAACGCGATGGCGACAAGACCGATCGCCATGAGAATAGCGGTGCCGAGGAAGGGGCCCCGCCATGAAATCGAACCCAGAGCGCCACCGACGAGTGGACCCAAGGCCATTCCGGCCCCAAGAGCCCCCTCGTACAGCATGATGGCGCGGCGGGCATCGGCAGAGGCGCCAAGAACCGTCGCCAAGGCGGTCGAGACGAAGAGAGCGTTCCCAACCCCCCAGCTGCCGCGGAATCCGATGATGAGGTTGACGTGACCGGACAACGCGCAGGCCGTCGCAAAGGTCACGATGATGATGAGTCCGACGAGAAGGGTCTTCTTGCGGCCAATGCGGGTGGCCACCCATGAGGCGAAGAACATCAACGCGGCAGACACGAAGAGGTAGGTGCTGAACAGCAGCTCGGTCTGCCCCGGGCTGGCGTGGAGAGCCGACGAAATCTCCGGGAGGATGGGGTCAACGACGCCCACCCCCATGTAGGAGAAGGCCACCGCAATGGTGACGGCCCACACAGCCGGTCTGATGGGTTCTTCGCTCGTCACTTCTTCGTCGTCCTCTCGTCGTCGTCAGACAGCACCTGGACTGCCCTTCGCAAAGCCGGAAGCGCCTGAATCAGTACGGAACGCTCTTCGTCAGTCAATTCCTTGAGGGCAGGCACGACCGACTCCCCCACTGACAATTCGCAACGGCGGCAGTAATCACGACCCTCATCAGTGATCTCGATCAATCTGCTGCGGGCGTCGTCGGGGTCACGCCGTCGCGTCACCAGGCCGTCATGCTCAAGCCTCTCGACGATGTCCGTCGTGGTGGTTGGCCTGGTTCCCTCCACGCGGCTGAGGGTTCCGGTGCTGATGCTCCCCATCACTTCGAGGGTGTGCAGGACCCGCCACGTCACTGAGGACGGCGGAATGCCAGCACGTCGCTTGGCCAGGCGTTGTACTCGTCCGCATGTGAGAACCAGGTCGGCTGCGGATTCGGCCTCGAGCGGGTTAAAGGGCTCGGGCAAGGTGCGTCCGGAAGTCACGTGACCTCACGTTACTCCGGTTTCCGGAATACTTCATCGTGTGATCGGCGTGACGCCCGGTTCCCGTAGAATGTGACGCGACACCTAACTGATGAGGACCCATGAACGACACCACGATGCAGGACGATGCCTCCGATTCCGCGAGCATGGAAGAGCGGACCACAGCCGTCACCGCGATCGAGCTCCTCTTCGACCTGGTCTTCGTCGCTGCCATTGGTCAGCTCGCAACCACCCTTCACGATCATGTGACGTGGCGGGGCGGGCTCGAGACCATCGTGCTGTGGGTACCGCTCTACTTGTTGTGGGCCAACACCTCGTTCTCGGCAACCGGAACCATCACCGAGAACAAGTCGTTGCGGCGGCCCATCCTGTGGGTGCTCTTCTTCGGAATCTTCATGGCTGCCGGCATCCCCGTGGCGTTTGAGGACGGCGTCGAGTGTCTCGCCTTCGTCGCGCCATATCTCATCGCCCAGCTCGGTCAGGTCGCCATGACGTGGTTCATCCACGGTCGCGAAGAGATGAAACTCCATTCCCGCGGGGTCATGGTGTGGCATTGCCTGTCGGCCATCGGTTGGATCATCGGCATTTTCGTTGAGCCGCACGCCCGACTGTGGGTTTGGTTCGCTGCGGCCATCGTCGAGGTGGCAGGAGCGCTGCTGCGTCATCCGCTGGGAAGCAGGAACAACATCGACACCACCGAGTGGCAGTTCGACACCGCACACATGCTTGAACGCATCCGGCTGTTCCTCATCCTGGCTCTGGGCGAGCAGATCGTCAGCATCGTCACCGGCCTTCACGAAGCAGGGTTCCATCTACTCAACCTCCTTGCCGCCACCACATCCATCGTCACCTTCTTCGCCTTGTGGTGGCTCTACATCTGGGACGTCGAGGTCATTCTGGAAACCGACCCGGCTGAGCACGATGATCCGGCCGAGTCCGGGGCACGATCCGTCACCGTGCAGATGGTCCTTGCGCTAGGCCTCATCCCGCTCGCGGTGTCTGATGAGATCATCGTTGGCGAACCGGCCCATCATGGCAGCCTCACGCTGACAGCCCTGGCCTGTGGGGGTGCCATCCTGTATCTCGCGGCACAGGCATGGCACATTCACAAGGTCACTGGACACACGCCATGGCGTCGCCTCGTGGCAATCCTCGCCCTCGTCATCGTCGCGGCGGCAAGCTTCATTCCTGCCATCGTGACCAATGCCTTGGTTGCGACCATCCTCGTCATCACCGCTGTCATGAGCCGACGTCACCACATGAAACACTTCGACCGAGACCCGACTGAGCACGACCGAATTGTTGAGAAGTGACCATGACTGCTCTCCCCCATCCGCACACTGGGGACTTGTTCGAATCCCCCGTCATTCCTGGAACCGGCTGGCCAGGAGACCTGGCAACGCCGCGGACACCAGTCGCCAACAACGCTGATGACGTTGCGAAGATCGCCGGCCGATGCAATGAACTCACCGACCTTGACGCCGCGATTTCTGTGTGCCGGGCATGTCCTCGCCTCGTCGAGTGGCGGGAGGACAAGGCGATCAGCAAGCGCGCTCAATGGCGCAATGAACCTTATTGGGGACGACCCGTACCCTCGTTCGGGGATCCGATGGCCCAAATGGCAGTCATCGGCTTGGCACCCGCTGCGAATGGAGCCAACCGAACTGGTCGCATGTTCACCGGAGACCAGTCCGGCGATTGGCTGTACCGTGCCTTGCATGACGCCGGTATTGCGTCTCAGGCGGAAAGCGTCGACGCCGCTGATGGTCTGAGCCTCGATGACTGTCGCATCATTGCCCCGGTGCACTGCGCTCCACCCGACAATTGGCCGAGTCCCGACGAGAAACGCACCTGTGCGATCTGGTTCGACAACGAACTCTCTGCGCTGACCACCCTGCGCGCGGTGATGTGCCTTGGTCAGATTGCCTGGACGTCAACTCTGGGAGCTGCCCGCCGGCTTGGGTGGCAGGTCCCCCGCCCCGCTCCCCGCTTCGGCCACGGGGCTAGAGCCGAAATCACGAGGACGGACGGCACCACAGTCCACGTCGTCGGGTGTTACCACGTCAGTCGGCAGAACACGAACACCGGACGCCTCACGCGTCAGATGCTTGACGAAGTCGTCCACACACTTCGAGGTCTGGCTGTCGAATGATGCCCCGGCACACCAGCCAACCTCTTGGTATGACGCTGCTCCCTGCCGCACCATCGCCAGTTCAGCGGCCAGGTCAACACCGAGGAAAAGATCCCGATCCATCCCCGTAAGGACAGCTTGGCGATGTGAACGCTCGCGCATCATGATCGCCTTCCCTGCATTGCGAATGCCCGTAGGCTGGGATCATGGTCATTCTCTCCAAGATTTACACCCGTACTGGCGACCACGGCTCGACCCGTCTGGTCGACAACTCAGTGGCAGCCAAGTCAGATCTGCGCGTGGAAGCGTATGGTCTCGTCGACCAGGCCAACGCCAACATCGGTCTGGCCATTGCCCTGGACTCCACGATCCACGTGCTCACCGATGAGGTGCGAGAAGCGCTCGGCATCATCCAGAACGAACTGTTTGACGTCGGCGCTGATCTGGCCAACCCGCTTGTCGCAAACCCGAAGTGGGAACCGCTTCGCACCGTCCAGGAAAGCGTCGATCGGCTTGAGCGTTGGTGTGACGAGTTCGGCGACGATCTCCCGACCCTGAAGTCGTTCATCCTCCCGGGCGGAAACCCTGTCGGTGCGCAGCTGCACGTGTGCCGAACTGCCATTCGTACCGCGGAGCGAGCGGCATGGCGAGCTGCTGAGACATACGGAAATGAGATTTCGGATGACCCCGAGACGACTCCGGGCGGTGTCAACGAACTGGCGATCACGTACCTCAATCGCTTGTCCGACCTGCTCTTCATCCTGTCGCGAGCAGCAAACAAGGCTGGCGAGGATTCTTCCGACGAGGTGTTGTGGGTTCCAGGTGGAGAACGCAACCCGGGAGCCACGAAGGAATGATCAGATGAGGTGACCTGCGGCGGCATATTCGACGCCACCGGGGGGAGCCGCCTCGAGCCACGACATGAGGCCGGTCACCACGCCAGGGTCAACGACGATCTGGCACACCGCGGACTTGCCCTTGCGCCTGGTCTGAAGGGTGACGATCTCGTAGGCATCGGAGGCAAGTGCCAAGGAGTCATTCACGTTCGGCGGGCGGTGCTCGACCATGACGAGTCCGCCCCGCCTCAGGACAATGGCGGGAACGGGACGGGGATCAATCGCTCGATACCACTCGAAGGTGCCGTCGGCGTAGCGGGCAGTGCCAATCATCCATCCGCCGGGCTTGGGCCCGCCCATGACTCGCAAACCGCACAAAAAAGCACCGCGTCTACGCATGAGAACGCGGTGCCTGACGAGGAGCCAAATCATGTAGATGACGGCACAACACACGATGAGGCCGATGATGACAGCATCCATCGCTAGCGTCGACAACATCGGTGTCATACCGATGAAAGCGATGGAAGCGTGCATGTTTCAACGCTAGTCGTCAGATCATTGACAGTCCACAAAGGTAACCCTAAGTTCCCTCGTCAGCGACAAGAAGAAAAAGAGTCGCCGCGAGTGGTTCGCGGCGACCCCTTCCCCACCCTTGTCAGACGTTCTACTTCCTGGCGACGCGGGCAGCAGCAAGCTGAGCCTGCGCCAGGTGAAGGCGGTGGGTCAGATCCTGGACGACCAAGGAGTCCTCCTCGGTTCGCTCGTCCGCGTTGATCTTCTTCCTCAGTTCGTCGAGGTCGCGGTGAGCCTGATCGACCGAGATCTCCTCCGACTTCGTGGCGTACTGGGTAATGATCGACACGTGGCCGTCATTGTCCAGGGCCACGAAGCCGCCGTCACAGGCGATGACCTCGCGGGCACCGTCAGGAGTGATGATCTGAGCTGCGCAGGGCGCGAGGGCCGCGAGGAAGGCCTCGTGTCCGGGAAGGAGACCAATATCACCCTCGGTGGTCCGAACGATGATGTTGACCGACTCCCCCTTCCAGACCTCGCCGTCGGCGCAGACGACCTTGACTTGAAGCGGCGGGTGGTCCATGGGACTCAGCCCTCCTTCTTCATCTTGTCCCAATTCTCCATCACCATGTCCATGTTGCCAACGTTGAAGAAGGCCTGCTCCGGAACGTGGTCCACGTCGCCACGGCAGATCATCTGGAATCCCTCGATGGTGTCGGCCATGGAGACGGTCGAGCCCGGGACACCGGTGAACTTCTCCCCCGTGTAGGTGTTCTGGGACAGGAACTGCTGGATGCGGCGGGCACGAGCGACGGTGACCTTGTCCTCCTCGCTCAGCTCATCGACACCAAGGATGGCGATGATGTCCTGAAGCTCCTTGTTGCGCTGCAGAACCTGCTTCACCTGGGTGGCAGTGTCGTAGTGCTCCTGCCCCACGTACAGCGGGTCGAGGATACGAGAGGTCGACGTCAGCGGATCCACGGCCGGGTACAGACCGCGAGAAGCAATCTCACGGGAGAGCTCAGTGGTGGCATCCAGATGGGCGAAGGTCGTCGCCGGAGCCGGGTCGGTGTAGTCATCGGCAGGGACGTAGACAGCCTGCATCGAGGTGATGGAGTGACCACGGGTCGACGTGATTCGCTCCTGCAGCTGGCCCATCTCGTCAGCCAGGTTCGGCTGGTAGCCCACGGCTGAAGGCATACGACCGAGCAGGGTCGAGACCTCGGAACCAGCCTGCGAGAACCGGAAGATGTTATCGATGAACAACAGCACGTCCTGGTTCTGGACATCGCGGAAGTACTCAGCCATCGTCAGGCCGGTCAGGGCGATGCGAAGACGGGTGCCCGGGGGCTCGTCCATCTGGCCGAAGACAAGGGCGGTGTCCTTGAGAACCCCGGCCTCGTCCATCTCGTTGATGAGGTCGTTGCCCTCACGGGTACGCTCACCGACACCGGCGAACACCGAGGTACCGCCGAAGTTGTGAGCAATACGGTAAATCATCTCCTGAATCAGAACCGTCTTGCCAACGCCGGCCCCGCCGAAGAGGCCGATCTTGCCGCCCTTGACGTACGGGGTGAGCAGGTCGAGAACCTTGATGCCGGTCTGCAGCATCTCGGTCTCGGGCTCCAGGTCATCGAATCCAGGCGGATCGCGATGGATCGGCCAGCGCTCGGAGACCTCGATGGTCGACGGATCGACGTTGAGGACGTCACCGGTCACGTTCCACACGTGGCCCTTGGTGACATCGCCCACCGGCACAGTGATCGGGGCACCGGTGTCACGGACCTCGGTGCCACGGCGCAGACCGTCAGTCGGCTTGAGGGAGATGGCACGCACGACGTTCTCGCCGATGTGCAGGGCCACCTCGAGGTTGATGGTGTGGGTCTCACCCATCACCTCGGTGTCGACGTGAAGGGCATTGAGGATCTCCGGCATCTGTCCAGCCGGAAACTCGACGTCGACGACGGGGCCGATGACACGGACGACGCGGCCAATGCCGGCAGCCTCGTCCTTCGTCTCGGGGGTAATAGCTGTCGCAGTCATGATGTTCTCTCTCACTCCTGTGGGGCGGACTCTGCAAGGGCAGCGGCGCCACCCACGATCTCGGTGATTTCCTGGGTAATGGCAGCCTGACGGGCCTGGTTGGCTTGCCGACTCAGCGACTGGATCAACTGCTCGGCATTGTCGGTGGCTGCCTTCATGGCGCGTTGCCGGCTTGCCAACTCCGAGGCAGCCGATTGCAGCAAGGCGTAATGGATACGGTTCGCGACGTACAAGGGCAGCAACTGATCCAGAACGCTGACCGGATCCGGTTCGAAGTTGTACTCGTGGAAGATCTCCTCATCGGATGTGCCGACTCCAGGATCACCAGCCTCGAGTTCTCCCTCCGGCGTCGCCTTCGGATCGACGACGGCCAGCGGCAACAGTCTCACGACCTTTGGTTTCTGCGTCAGCATCGAGTCAAAGTGGGTGTACACGACGTGGATCTCGTCAACCCCACCTTCCTCGGTCGGACGGAGGAACCCCTCGATCAACGTGTCCGCGATATCGCGAGCCTGTCTATAGGTCGGCGAATCGGAGAAACCACTCCACACGTGCTCGGCCTTGCGACCACGGAACTCGAAGTACTGCACTCCCTTGCGACCACACAGGTAGGTGACGACCTCCTGCTCCGGCCTGAGAGCGGCGTGCAGCTGCTCGGCCGACTTGATCGCGTTCGAGGAATACGCTCCGGCGAGACCGCGATCAGAGGTGACCAACAGCACAGCCGAACGCTTCGGGGCCGGATTGACGGAGGTGAGGGGGTGCTCCTCGTGGGTGTGGGAGGCAACCGCCGACAGGGCTCGCGTCAACTCCAAGGAGTAGGGACTCGCCGCCCTGACGATGTTCTGTGCCTTGACGATCCGAGAGGAGGCGATGAGCTCCATCGCGCGGGTGATCTTCTTCGTCGTCGCGACGGAGTTCCGCCTTTCCCGCAGTTCCCGCAGGTTTGAGGCCACGGCTCAGCCCTTCTTCGCGCGAACGATCTTGACCTGGTCGATCTCCTCGTCGGACATCGGATCGAACTCCTCGTGACCAACCAACATCTTGCCGTCAGAGGTCTTGAATCCCTTCTTGACCTCGTCGAACGCGGCCGCAGCTTCCTTCTGGGCGTCGTCGTCGAACTTACCGGTCTCACGGATCGTGGTGAGCACGTTTCCGTGGCTGCGCAAGTACTCGAGCACATCGCCCTCGAAACGCAGCACGTCGCTGACGGGGACGTCGTCGAACTTGCCAGTGGTGCCGCCCCAAACGCTGATGGTTTGCTCCTCGACCGGGTACGGGGAGAACTGTCCCTGCTTCAGGAGCTCCATCAGCCGGGCGCCACGATCCAACTGGCGACGGGAGGTTTCGTCCAGGTCGGAGGCGAACATGGCGAAAGCTTCCATGTCCCGGTACTGGGCCAGGGAGATCTTCAGCGTGCCGGACACCGACTTCATGGCCTTGATCTGGGCAGCGCCACCAACTCGGGACACCGAGATACCGACGTCGACAGCCGGACGCTGGTTGGCGTTGAACAAGTCCGACTGCAGGAAGATCTGACCGTCGGTGATGGAGATGACGTTCGTCGGGATGAAGGCGGACACGTCGTTGGCCTTGGTCTCGATGATCGGAAGACCGGTCATCGAACCGCCGCCCAGCTCGTCGGACAGCTTCGCGCAACGCTCCAGCAGACGGGAGTGGAGGTAGAAGACGTCACCGGGGTAAGCCTCGCGACCCGGCGGACGACGCAGCAACAGTGACATTGCTCGGTAGGCCTCGGCCTGCTTGGTCAGGTCATCGAACACGATAAGGACGTGCTTGCCCTGATACATCCAGTGCTGTCCGATGGCCGAACCGGCGTACGGAGCGATGTACTTGAAGCCAGCGGGGTCAGACGCCGGGGCGTGAACGATGGTGGTGTACTCCATCGCACCAGCCTTCTCGAGGGCGCCCTTGACCTCGGCCACCGTCGATCCCTTCTGACCGACGGCGACGTAGATGCAGCGAACCTGTTTCTTGGGATCGCCAGACTCCCAGTTGGCCTTCTGGTTGATGATGGTGTCGATCGCAATGGCGGTCTTACCGGTCTTACGGTCGCCAATGATGAGCTGACGCTGACCACGGCCGATCGGGATCATCGAGTCGATTGCCTTGAGACCGGTCTGCAGCGGCTCGCGAACCTCCTGGCGGTCCATGACACCGGCAGCCTGAATCTCCAGGGCACGACGTCCCTCGACATCCTTGATCTCCCCGAGACCGTCCACGGGATTGCCCATCGCGTCGACGACGCGACCGAGATAGCCCTCACCGACCGGCACCGACAGTACTTCGCCAGTACCACGAACGGTCGATCCTTCATCAATACCGTCGGAGTCGCCGAGCACGACCACGCCGATCTGCCGCTCCTCCAGGTTGAGGGCGATGCCCATCGTCCCGTTCTCGAAGCGCAGCAACTCGTTGGCCATGACCGAGGGAAGACCCTCGACGTGGGCGATACCGTCGCCGGACGTGACGACGGTGCCGACCTCCTCACGGGCCGCCGCCTCCGGCTGGTAGTTCTGGACGAAGTTGTCCAGGGCGTCGCGGATCTCCTCCGGACGTATCGTCAGTTCCGCCATTGCGTCTCCTTGTAAGCTCCCCCATCCCGCACCCGAGGTGGGGGTCACGTGTGTCAGCCCAGTTCTCGTCGGGCTTGGTCCAGACGGTGGGCCACCGTCGAATCGATAACCTCGTCACCGAGGTCGATGAGCGCACCACCGAGCGTCGCCGGGTCGACGACCTCGGACAGCTCGATCGGGCTGCCGGTGATCCGTTCCAGTTGCTTCACCATCTCGGCACGCTGTGCGTCAGTCAGCTCACTGGCAGTCGTCACGATGGCCCGTCTCCGCTCGGCCAGTTCGGCGGCAATGTGAAGATAGCCGTCGACGACCTGCTCGAAGGTGTTGTCGGACGACACCACCGCGCGGCGAGCCAGGAGAAGGGTGTCCTCGCTGACTCGATCGCCAATCAGCGTCGTGAGTAACTTCTGTCGATCCTCCACCGAACGGTTCGGATCACCGATCGCCACCTGAAGTGAAGCCTGTCCGCGCACCAGTCGACTGATGTGGAACAGCTCGTCGGCAACCGTGTCAAGACGGTCAGCCTGCCGGGCTCCGCGCAGCACGGCGCGAACCCCCTGGCGCTCCAGCGCACGCGTCAAGGCCGCTGGTGACCGCCATTTGCAGGTGGTGGTCGCGTCCAGTAGTTCCTTGCAATCGGGAGAGACCTTCGACGCGAAGACCGCGTCCACGAGCCCCTGACGAGCCTTGGCCTCAGAACCCGTGTCCGAGACGGCTCGGCACAGACCACGTTCGCGATCCAAGACGTCGACAACCGCGAAGACCTCGCTGGCGAACTCGGCTGTAGCGCCGAGTCGACCTCCAGCTTCATCCAGCTGTCGTGACGCGCTCACCACTGTTGTCATGCCCGATTCACCGTCCGCGAGTCAGAAGCCGAGGGCTCCTCGGCCAGCGAGGAGAGGAAGCGGTCGACGGTCGCCTGGACGCGCTGATCGTCCTGAAGGGACTCCCCCACAATCCGACCGGCAAGAGTCGTGGCCAGACCACCAATCTCAGAGCGCAGTTCTCGCACTGCTTGTTCGCGCTCCGCCTGAATCTGAGCGTTGGCACGCTCAGTGATGCGATTGGCCTCGGCCTGGGCCTTGGCACGCATCTCCTCAACGATCTGTGCGCCTTGGCTCTTGGCGTCCTCGCGAATCTGGGCAGCCTCGTCACGGGCGTTGGCAAGCTGAGCCTGGTACTTCTCCAGAGCAGCCTTGGCCTCCGCCTGAGCCTTCTCGGCCCTCTCGATCCCACCTTGAATCGTCTCGGTGCGCTCCTCGTAGAGCTTCTCGAAACGGGGGACAACCGCCTTGGCGATGAGCCAGGTGAGAAGCAGCAGGAGGATGATGCCGACGATGATCTCGATGGAATGGTGTGGGACGAGTGGCCCCAAATCCATTTCGAGAATGTTCATGCGTCCGGGCTCACTTAACGATGAAGGCGAGCACGAAGCCGAACAGGGCGAGGGCCTCGACCACGGCGAAGCCGATGAATGCCGTCGACATCATGGCCGGGCGAGCCTCAGGCTGACGAGCGGTGCCATTGATGACGGACGCAAAGATCCACGCCACGCCGAGAGCCGGGCCGAGGGTTGCCAGGCCGTAGCCGAGGGAGTTGAGCGAGCCACCGATGAGCATGGGAACCATGGTGTGTCCTTCCGGATTGTGCCCCTTGTGGGGCGTTGTCTTCGTCGCCGGTCGGTTTGACGACGAGGTCTAGGGGGTTGTGCCGTCAGTGTCCTTCGGAGATGGAGGACGCCACGTACTGTGCCGACAGCACGGTGAACACGTAGGCCTGCAGGAAGCCCACGAACAGTTCCAGCGCGAAGAGCGCGAAACTGAGAATCAGGGAGAAACCACCAGCGATGTTGTACATGACGCTGGAGGGGTAGGTGAGAAGGAATCCGCCGCCGACGACAAAGATCATGATGATGAGGTGGCCGGCGAACATGTTGGCGAACAGTCGCAACGACAGGGTCAGCGGACGGGTGATGAAGTTTGACAGGAACTCGAGCGGGATGATGAGCCACCACAGGTACCACGGGACGCCCGGGGGAAGCATCGAGTCCTTGAGGTAACGGATGCCCTTGGTCTTGAAGCCGGCGATGACGTAGACGGACCACGAGACGATCGCGAGACCGTAGACGTACCCGACGTGGGAGAAGGTCGGGAACATGAAGACGAAGAGCTCGCCGAACCAGTTGTTGATGAGGATGAAGCTGAACAGCGCTACCAAGTACGGCAACCAGGGCTCGAACCCATGACCGATGGTGTCACGCACCAGCGCGTTGCGGATGAAGTTGTAGCAGTACTCACCGAAGACCTGGCGCTTGCCGGGAACGACCTTGAGGCCACTGCTCATCCACAGCCAGAAAGCGATGACGATGACGAAGGCGATGATTGCCTGCCAGAACGGTTTGTCCATCCAAGCCGTCCCGAGAGTCCCGTCGAACTCGAAGTCCTCAAGCCCCGGAGTGTGGAACTCCAGGGGAGACACGATCCCGTTCACTGACCCTCCCGGTCGTTGTTCTGTTCAGGCACGGTTCCGTACCGTTTGACAATGAGGTAGACACTCGCCGCGAGACCGACAACCATGCCGACGACGAAGATCCACATCTGGTGGAAGTGGCTGGCCAACAGCCACCCGATGCCACCGTAGAAGAGCATGCCCGCCAGGACGTAGCTCAGGACACCCCAGGCGTCGTCGCTGGAGGACGGCGTGGAGCTGGTGCTCGTTCGCGTCATCGAGTTCGTGCCCATATCCAGGCTGACTTTAGCAGCCATAGGCCTGTCAGTGCTCATCGTCGAGCTCCGTCGGTCCGACGAGTTTCGGCACTGGAGGAATCATGATCCTGCGGGTCTTCATAAATGCGTTGGGGACGTCGTCCGGCGACGACGACACCGACGATCCACGCGAGGGAAACGGCGATGATCGCTGCCGCACACGGGATCGGGAGCAGGCCGGTGCGGTACTGAGCCAGGAGTGAGCCGAGACCACCAAGAACGGCGATCTGGATGATGAAGAGCCCTACTCCCAGGATCCAGGATCCACTGCGGTTCAACAGGTGGACTCCGCGTCCACAGGCCAGAAAGACAACGGCAGCTGCGGTGCCGGCCAGGCCACTGAGAGCGGAAGCCAGATGGGGGGTGACGCCAACCGTCGCCACCGTGGTGGCAAGAAGTCCACATGCTGTGGCCCAGACCAAGCCGTTTCGGTAAATGCGTGACAGCACGTGAGAAGTCACGGGAGCAGGATCGGCCGCAGGAGTATGCCTGGAACCAGCCATGGCGAGACTCGTCATCTCGTCATCCCTCCCCGACGTCATGACCGATGGATCCAGTGATGGTGATTCAGGCCGTCAGAACTCGACAACGCTACGCTGTGAGTCGAGTAATTGGCCCTGTGAGGTTGCCCTCGGTGAGAAACGTAACACATAACGCGTGATGGCGTCGAAATCTCAGGCATCGGCGGCCGGATGCCACGAGTTCGCCATGGTCAGGAGCACGCACATGACGAGCCCCGCAATGACGATGACAACCGCCCACCAGGTCCTCTCCAGGCCGATGAACACCGTCCCGAAGGTCAACACGGTGGTCCACAGATACATCAGCAAGACGGCTCGAATGTGGGAGTGACCATGCTGCAGGAGGCGGTGGTGAAGGTGCTGCTTGTCTGCGACGAAGAACCAGGTTCCCCGCCAAGTTCGCCTAACGTATCCCATGACGAGGTCGAGGACAGGGATCGCGAGCACCATGAGCGGGACGATGATCGGGAGGTAGGCGGGCACCAATCCGCCACCCTGTGCCGTCAAGGCCGTGGAGTCTATCTGCCCGGTGAGGGAGATCGTGGAGGTGGCGAGCAGCAAACCCAGCAGCAAGGCCCCTGAATCCCCCATGAACATTTTCGCGGGATGCCAGTTGTGAGGCAGGAATCCCATACAGGCTCCCGCAGTCGCAGCGGTGATGAGGCTCGTCGTCGTCGCCACCACAAAATCTTGTTCGTGGGCAAGCAGATAGGTGTAGGAGAAGAAGGCGAGAGACCCGATGGCGACGACGCCAGAGGCCAATCCGTCCAGTCCATCGATGAAGTTCACCGCGTTGGCGCACAACACGATGAAGAAGACCGTGACGAGGATCGATGTGGGCGTCCCCAGGGCAATGATCGAGTTGGGCAGCGGGATCCAGAACATTCGGACACCACCTGTGACGACAATTCCGGCCGCCAGCACCTGCCCCGCTGCTTTCGCCAGGGCAGGTAAGTCAAGCAGGTCGTCAAGGACACCCACGGCGCAGATGACCGCCCCAGCGACGCAGATCGTCAGGGCATCGTCAGCCACCAGGAGGTGATGCCCCAGGAAGGGCATGTTTCGTGCCAGCAGGCATGCCAGTGCCACTCCACCGAGCATGGCCACCCCCCCGAAGTAGGGAATCGGCCTGGTGTGCACGTCCCTCGAGCGCACCTTGGCGACAGCCCCCCACCTCAGGGCAGCCTGCCGGCACAGGCTCGACAACAAATAGGTCGTCAGGCCTGATGTCAGCATCACCAGGATGTACTCGCGCATGTTCGCAGGTCAGTTCTCGTCAGTCGGCGTGACTGGGGCCTCGGTGTCCGCAGCAGTCGCGCTCTGAGCGATCTGTTCGGTCTCCTCGGCAGGTACGACGTCATCGGTCGTGGAGGTCGGAGATTCGGCCGCGCCCTCTGGACTGGGCTCGTCCGACGGAATTGTTTCGGCCTTGCGGACGTCCTCCTCAGCGGCCTCATCCTCGGGCCCCTCCATCCCGACGACATCGGGAGCCACCTCATGGATGGCTTCCAAGGACAACGCTCCCTGGCGAACGACCTTGCCGTCAGTGGTCGACACGAAGTCGATGATGGTGGAGGCCTCTCCCACCCGACTCGGGCCGGCATCCAGATACACCGCAACCGTGACGCCGAGCTGATTGGCGGCCTCCTGAGCCGTCAGCGCGGCCGGATGTCCAGACTTGTTCGCACTCGAGACCGCCATCGGGCCCGTCATACGCAACAACTCACGGGTCTGATCCTGGTCGGGAACGCGCACGGCGAGGGTACCGTTGGTCTCCCCCAGATCCATCCCGAGCGACTCCTGAGCACGCAGGATGAGAGTCAGACCACCTGGCCAGTACTTCTCCGCGAGAGCCTCCGCTGCGACCGGAATGTGCTGGCACAAAGCAGGCAAGGCGACCGAATCACTGACGAGGACTGGCGGCGGCATGTCGCGACCGCGTTCCTTGGCGTTGAGAAGACGTTGAACGGCCAAGGAGTCAAGAGCATCAGCGCCGATCCCATAAACGGTGTCGGTCGGCAAGACGATGCACTCGCCGTCGGCGATGGCGTCAGCTGCCTGTTCCAGAGCCTCTTCGTAGGTCGCCGGATTCGCGACGTCGAGTATGAGCGGGGCGATCCCGGTGTCCTCGGTCTCAGCCACGGCCTCGATGGGCTCGGACTGACCGTCGGTGTCGGTCGACTCAACGTCAGTGTCTTCCGTCAGCTCATTGTCCTCGACCGTCATCTGGTCAGTCTCATCCATATCATACATCCTTGCACCGTCGTCGAGCCGTGACGAACCTCGGCCTACCTGCGAGATCATCATGGTCCTTGATCTCGTCCCACTGTGCCGTCATTGCCATGCACCCGGTCACGGCCTCGCGCTGAGTGTCGTCGTGCTCCATCACGAACAGACCCCCCGGCACGAGTAGCTGTGCGGCGCGGTCGATGAGACGACGCGGAAGGTCCAACCCGTCATCCCCGGAGAACAGCGCGAGGTCGGGTTCGTGGTCCGTGACGTCAGTAGGCATGACTGGGGCATCGACACGTCGCAGATACGGCGGGTTGGTGACGACGACATCGAAGCGACGCCCATCATCAGGGGCCTCGAGGGCATCCCCGGCAAGAACCTCCACCCCGGTATCGGCAAGGTTCCGATGAGTCCACACCAAGGCAGCCTCGTCGAGCTCGACCGCGCTGACACGAGCTCCTGGTACCTCGCTGGCGATCGCGAGCGCGATGGCGCCGGTGCCCGCACACAGATCAATGACGCTCGGAGCAGACCCCGCCATGACGAGACGCCGTGCCTCGTCGACGGCGCATTCGGCCACCAATTCGGTTTCCAGCCGAGGAATGAAGACTCCTGGGCCCACGTCCAGGCGCAGACCGCGGAACCAGGCATGCCCGACGATGTACTGAGTCGGTTCCCCGGATCGACGTCGCTCCACCATCTCGTTGAACCGATCCTCATCATGAGGGCTCACACTCGACACGAAGATGAGTTTGGCCGGTTGGACGTCGAGGGCCTCGCACAGCAGCATCCGTGCGTCAGCAGCTGGGGTCTCGATACCTCCGCTGGTCAGCTGCCGGGTGGCTCGTGCCAGGAGAAGTGAGGGGCTGGGATCCGTCATGATGCTTCCTGCCCATCACGACGATCAGCCATCCGTCGGCTCACCTCGTCTGCGTGGAGGGCGTCGAGGACCTCGCCGAGATCACCCGCGAGGACCTGGTCAAGTTTGCGGGACTTGTAGCCGATGCGGTGATCGGTGAGCCGATTCTCCGGAAAGTTGTAGGTACGCACCCGCGCCGAGCGGTCGACGGTACGGATCTGGTCCCGACGCATCCGATCGTTCTCGTCGGCAGCTTGCTGGGCAGCCAGTGCGGCAACCTTGGCGCGCAGCATCCGCATGGCCTCGGCCTTGTTCTGCAACTGGCTGCGTTCATTCTGACAGCTGGCAACGATGCCGGTCGGAAGGTGGGTGAGCCGAACTGCGGAATCGGTGGTGTTGACCCCCTGGCCGCCGGGGCCTGACGAACGGTACACGTCGACGCGGACGTCGGCAGGATCAATGTCCACCTCGGTCTCGTCGACGTCAGGCATGACGAGGACACCGACCGCCGAGGTGTGAATACGTCCAGCGGATTCCGTCACCGGTACCCGCTGAACCCGGTGAACACCGCCCTCGTGCTTGAGATAACCGTAAGCCGGGCGTGACGGAACCCCCTCGACGGCAACGACGACGGAGCGATAACCACCGAGATCGGTCAGCTCGCTGGTGAGTTCACGAATCGACCAGCCAACCCTCTCGGCATAGCGGATGTACATCCGTAGCAGGTCGCCGGCGAACAGGGCGGACTCCTCGCCACCCTCGCCGGAATGGATCTCGACCAGGGCGTCCTCCTGGTCAAGGGGATCCGAGGGAGCCAGCAGCTCGGTCAGTTCACCGTTGACAGTCTTGAGCTGGTTTCGTAGCGCGTCGGCCTCCTGCGCGAAGGCGGGATCCTCGTCAGCGAGGTCCTCTGCAGCCTGGATGTCTGCTGCCAGTTGGTCGACGCGGTCGGCCACCGACACGACGTGGCGCAGGCGCGAATGGCGTTTGCCCAATCGTCGCATCGCAACCGGATCGGACAGCACCCGTGGGTCGGCGAGCTGGATCTCGATCTCCCGCAGATGACGACGAACCTCGTCAACCGCTTGCTGCGTCGATTCGCTCATGACCCTCCTGGCCAACCGTGTCGGGACCACACGAGCCCCCTGAAAAGACCATGACGCCGAGCATCAGCCCGGCGTCATGGTGATACGTCATTGATGGACGACGTCAGTTCTTCTTACCGTAGCGGCGCTCGAACCGGGCGACGCGGCCGCCGGTGTCGAGGATCTTCTGCTTACCGGTGTAGAACGGGTGGCACTTCGAGCAGACATCGGCATTAAGGGTGCCGGACTTCGAGGTGCTGTGGGTGGTGAAGGTGTTCCCACAGGTGCATACCACGGTCGTCTCGTGGTATTCGGGATGAATTCCCTGCTTCATACGTGATCTCCTTAATCAAACGTGCCCCGGGTCGCCCGACTGATCATGCGGACGTGAACCGGAACCGGCGTTCGACGATACACCGAACGGCCGGCACCGGTCCACCTGACGACGTCAGTCCTGGCTGGGAGTCGTCTTGGAGATCGTGTAGAGGAACTCGACGTTGGTCTGAGTCTTGCGCAGCCTCGAGAGCATCATCTCGAGGGCCTGGGAATCTTCCAGGCCGGAGAGAACGCGTCGCAGCTTCCACATGATCGCGGTCTCCTCGCGCGAGAGCAGCAGTTCCTCGCGACGGGTACCCGATGCGTCGACGTCGATGGCCGGGAAGAGCCTCTTGTTGGCGAACTCACGGCGCAGACGCAACTCCATGTTGCCGGTGCCCTTGAACTCCTCGAAGATGACTTCATCCATCTTGGATCCGGTCTCGACGAGCGCGGTGGCGAGAATCGTCAGGGAGCCGCCGTGCTCAATGTTTCGGGCGGCACCGAAGAACTTCTTGGGCGGGTAGAGAGCCGCGGAGTCGACACCGCCGGAGAGGATTCGCCCCGAAGCAGGGGCAGCCAGGTTGTACGCACGTCCCAGACGGGTGATTCCGTCCAGCAGGATGACGACGTCGTGGCCGAGCTCCACCAGACGCTTGGCCCGCTCAATGGCCAACTCGGACAACTGGGTGTGGTCGTCGGCAGGACGGTCAAAGGTCGACGCGATGACCTCACCACTGACGGTGCGCTGGAAGTCGGTGACCTCCTCGGGACGCTCGTCGACCAGCACCACCATGAGGTGAACCTCAGGATTGTTCTTGGTGATCGAGTTCGCGATCGACTGCATGATCATCGTCTTGCCAGCCTTCGGAGGCGAGACGATGAGGCCACGCTGTCCCTTGCCGATCGGGCTGACCAGGTCGATGATGCGGCCGGTCATGTTCTTGGGATCATCCTCGAGGCGCAGACGTTCCTGCGGGTACAGCGGGGTGAGCTTGGAGAACTCGGGACGCTGCTTCATCTGCTCAGGATCCGCGCCGTTGACCTGCTCGATCTTGACCAGGGGTGCGAACTTCTCACGCCGCTCCCCCTCGCGGTGTGCACGCATTTGACCGACAATGACGTCGCCCTTGCGCAGCCCATGGCGACGGACCATGGCCATCGAGACATAGGCATCGTTCGAGCCAGGCAGGTATCCCGAGGTGCGCACGAAAGCGTACTGGTCACGAATGTCGAGAATGCCGGAGCAAGGCACGAGGACGTCATCCTCGCGGAGATTCGGCTCGGAATCGGAGTAACGCTCGTTGGAACGCTTGCGACGATTCTGTCGATCGCGCTGACGGCGGCGGCGTGAGCGGCGACCACCATTGCCATATTCCGAGGAGCGGCCGTAATCGTCGTCAGAATCATGGTTCGAGTCATTGCTGTTGCGGTCACGCTGGCTGCTGCGATTCAGTTGGGGACGCTCGCCATTCTTCCCGCGGGACAGTGCCTCCAACCGGGCACCAACCTCGTCGTTGACATTGTCGCCGGAATTGCCGTTGGAATTCTCCCGGGAGGTGTTGCGAGCCCGACGACGCGGCGAGTCTCCTCTACCGCCACGGTCGCTATCGTCACGGTGCGGACGGTCGTTGGTGCCGTCCTCCCCACGCTGACCCCCGTCTTCCTGCGCCGGCACCTTGTCGGCACGCTTCTGCACTTCTGCGGCATCGAGAAGGTCACCGACCGACGGAGTCCTTTCGCCCTCAGAGGAGCGCGACTCGGGATCAGCCGAGCCCTTGTCGCGGCGACGACGAGTGCGCTGCGGACGGGCATCATCACCCTCACCGGAAGTGTGGGGCGCTTGACCACCATCACGACGAGGGCCGGATTTCCCAGTTCCTGGGTATCCCCCCTCAGAGATGGCGGCCACGAGGTCAGCCTTGCGCATACTGCGAGCACCCTTGATACCCATCTGGATGGCGATGGATCGAAGCTCGGGCAGTAACTTCGCGGACAGATCCGAGGATCCACCCGGCTGTGAGGTTTGAGTCACGTAAGTCCCTTCGAACTGCCCCGGCCGGTGCAACTTCCGGCGGGCGAGATTTCATCGGGCCTGCCGTCGGAATCGACAATGGGTCGGGCGGCTGACACCACGGGGATCCGAGATGATCTGCTGAGAGAGACTCTCGGCCATGGTGTGGCGTTCGAGGCCCTCGAACGCCGATGACATGGTCCCCACGAACGGGACTGTGGCACAGGGGTCACGATTCGGTCGCCAGTGGGGAATTGCGCGCATCAAGCGCGCTTGCCTCACCACTATAACGCACGAAGCGGATCGCATTCACACAAGGCGTCAGAGGAAATGAACGCCTTCACCGAGAACAAGATCGTGGACGACGAAACCAGTGGTGTCGACGTCCCATCCTCCCTCGAACTGATCACGGGTCCCCAGGGCCAGGACGGTGGGTCCGGCGCCGGAAATGACGGTAGCAACACCACGGTCGCGCAAAGCGTCCATGAGCGCAGCTGACTCCGGCATGAGAGTGCGACGGTAAGGCTGATGCAGCCAGTCCTGAGTGGCGGCCAACAAATGCTCTGGCGAGGTCGTCAGGGCCGTGACCAGGAGAGAAGCAGCCAGAACTTGATGCACGGCGTCGGCACGGTCAACCTGCCCAGGAAGGACCTGGCGTGCCAGCGCGGTAGGCACATGGCGATCAGGAACGAAGACACGGAAGATGATTGACGGGTTGACGGCCAGCCCGATGTGGTTGACGACTCCCCCACTCAACCAGGCCAGCTGGGCCCCACCGAGGATGGCCGGGGCAGCGTTGTCCGGATGTCCCTCGATGGCAGCCGCCATCGTCAGTAGCTCGGTGCGGTCCAACGGCACTCCCGGACGCACCAGTCCCCAAGCCAAGGCCAATCCGGACACGATTGCCGCGGCTGAGGAGCCGAGGCCACGGCTCTGCGGAATGGCATTGAAAGCGGTCAGGTGCAACCCAGCATCCGGGCGGGGGTAACCCAGTTCCACCAACCCCTGTCGCAACGTTGCGACGACAAGGTGAGATTCATCATGCGGGACAGTGTCGGCCCCCTCCCCCGCCACATCAATCTGCACCCCGGGGTGATCAAGGACTTCGACTCCAACCTCGTCCCACAGGTCCAACGCCAGACCCATGCAGTCATAGGCAGGGCCCAGATTGGCCGAGGTGGCAGGAACACGTACCCGCACGCTGTCAGGCATCGTCAACCTCTCAGGAGTGGAAATCCAACAAAGCTGCGACCTTGTCGGTCGACGCCTCGACGGCCTCGGTCGACAAGGTGGTGCGGCTCAGAGCAGTGTCAATGTCCTTGAGGCCATTGCCCGTCACAGTGATGACGATGCGCTGACCGGGCTCCAGACGGCTCTCGGACTTCAGCTTGAGAAGACCGGCCACACCAGCTGCCGATGCCGGCTCCACAAAAATACCCTCGCGAGCTGCCAGGAAAGCCTGCGCGTCGAGGATCTGCTCATCGGTGACGGCCTCGATGAGGCCGTTCGACTCATCGCGGGCGGTCAGGGCGAGATCGCCGGATGCCGGACGACCAATACGAATGGCCGTGGCCACCGTCTCGGGATCGTCGACGTTGTGCCCGAGTACCAGCGGAGCGGCCCCAGAGGCCTGGAAACCAAACATCCTCGGGGCGTGGCGGGCCGGGCCGGCAGCGGCGTACTCGCGGTAGCCCTTCCAATACGCGGTGATGTTTCCTGCGTTACCGACGGGCAGGGCGTGGATGGCAGGGGATTCGCCGAGGACATCGACGAGCTCGAAGGCAGCCGTCTTCTGCCCCTCGATGCGGTACGGGTTGACCGAGTTCACCAGGGACACCGGGAAGTTCTCGGCCAGCTCGCGAGCGATGCGAAGACAATCGTCGAAATTCCCGAGGACCTGAATGATGCGACCGCCATGGACGACGGCCTGGGCAAGCTTGCCAGCTGCGATCTTTCCCTGGGGAAGAAGCACGACTGGGGTCATGCCAGCCCGGGTCGCGTAGGCCGACGCCGAGGCCGAGGTGTTGCCCGTGGAGGCACACACGACTGCTTTGGAACCATCAGCAAGCGCCTTCGTCATGGCCATCGTCATGCCCCGGTCCTTGAAGGAACCGGTCGGGTTGGAACCCTCGACCTTGATCCACACCGAGGAGTCGAGCTCGGCACCCAGACGCGGCACCGGCACCAACGGCGTGGAGCCCTCCCCCAGGGTGACGATCTCGTCGATACCGTCCATCGGGAGACGGTCTCGGTAGTTCTCGATGACGCCGAAGGGACGCTTCTGCTGGGTCATGATCACATTCCCTCCACTCGGATGACGCGGGGATCAGAGTTGACGTAATGGTGTCCGGTGAGTTCGTCGACGCATTCCTTCACGTCGCACTCTCGGGCCTCGTGGGTGAGAATCTTGAGGGTCGCGGACCAGCCATCGACGCGGTCATTGCCCTCCACCGCCGACTGCTGCACGGTCTGCAAGGAGACGCCATGGCTCGCGAAGATCTTCGCGACCTCGGCGAGGACCCCAGGCTCGTCGCGTACCTGCAGGCGCAGGTGGAACCTGGTGTGAACCTCGGCGATGGGCAGAATCGGGAACTCGCCGTAGACGTCCTGAGGCGGACCGGCAACTCCTCGAACCAGGTTACGAGCCACCGTCACCAGATCACCCATCACAGCAGAAGCCGTCGGGGAGCCACCCGCACCTGGGCCGAGGAACATCAGCTGCCCAGCCTCGCGAGCTTCCACGAAGACAGCGTTGAAGGCGCCAGAGACTCCGCCCAGCGGGTGGGCGGCAGGAACCAGAGCCGGATGAACGCGAGCAGAGATGCCGTCAGGACCGGCCTGGCAGACGGCAAGCAACTTGATGACGCAGTCCATGTCCCGAGCGGCGGCAATGTCCTCCCGGGTGATGGCAGTGATGCCCTCCCGGTACACCTGGTCGCCGCGCATGCGCGTGTGGAACGCCAAGGTGGACAGCAGGGCCGCCTTGGCGGCGGCGTCATATCCCTCGACGTCGGCCGTCGGATCGGCCTCGGCATATCCCTTGGCCTGCGCCTGGGCCAGGGCGTCGTCGAAACCTGCTCCCGTGGTCGTCATCTGGTCAAGGATGTAGTTCGTCGTGCCATTCACGATTCCCATCACTCGGGTGATCTGGTCACCGACAAGCGACTCGCGCAGCGGCCTGACGATCGGGATGGCTCCGGCCACTGCGGCCTCGTAGTAGAGGTCGACGCCATGGTCCTCGGCGACCGCGTGCAGTTCCGTGCCATGGGCAGCCAGCAGAGCCTTGTTGGCAGTGACGACGGAATGTCCCTTCTCCAGGGCAGCCGTCAGGAGCTGACGTGCGGGGTCGATGCCACCAATGAGCTCGATGACGATGTCAATGTCGTCACGGTTGACCAGCGCTGTCGGGTCATCCGTGAACAGCCGCGAGTCAAGGCCCTGACGGGGGCGATCAGGATGGGCGACAGCAATGTCAGCGAGCTCGACACGACGGCCCACCCGAGCCGCGACGTCGTCACTGCGGGACTCAATCATGCGGGCCACCTGGGAGCCCACGACCCCGCACCCCAGGAGGGCCACGCGGATCGGCTGGGCTGACGCGGGACCGGTGGTGTTCGTCATCTCGTCCTCATCTCGTTGTTGTCAGCTGATGGTTGGTCAAGGGCCATGGGCCGTGTGCTTCTGTGATCCATCACGGCCACTGCACCTCGGACTTGACCGGGCCCGGATCCAGGGACAGCAGGTCATCGATGCTCTCCCGTCGCAGCAATACCGATGTGTCCGGGTGGTCTCCGATGCCGACGCGGACGACGGCTGGTCGCGGCACGTGGTTGTAGTTCGATGCCATGGACCTTGAATAGGCGCCGGCACCAGGAACTGCGATGACGTCCCCCGGCGACACGTCACCGGGGAGGTACACGTCGCGGACCAAGATGTCGCCGGCCTCACAGTGCTTTCCGACGATGCGGCACAGCACCGGGGTGACGGTCGAGGCACGGTTGGCGATGACGGCAGAGTATTCCGCAGCATAAAGAGCGGGACGAATGTTGTCGCTCATGCCGCCGTCAACCGACACGTAGATCCGTTGGGCGCCGGTGTCCAGGTCCACTGGCTTGACGGTGCCGACGGTGTACAGGGCCATCGTCGTCGGCCCGACGATCGCACGACCAGGCTCCAGGGAGATGTGGGGAACCTCCATTCCCCTACCCCGGGCCTCAAGGGTGACGATCTCCCGCAGGGAAGCAGCCAGGCTCTCAGCGGTGGCCGGAGAGTCCTGGTTGGTGTAGGCGATGCCGAATCCGCCACCGAGGTCGAGTTCCGGCAGGGCAGTGCCGGTGGCCTGCCGGAACTGTTCAAGCAGTTTCATGGTGCGACGAGCCGCCACCTCGAAACCCGCGGTGTCGAAGATCTGGGAGCCGATGTGGGAATGAATGCCCTGCAGGTCAATGACGTCACTGGTGTGGCACCTCACCATGGCCACCATGGCCGCACCATTGGTGATCGAGAAACCGAACTTCTGGTCCTCATGTGCGGTGGCGATGTACTCGTGGGTGTGAGCCTCGACGCCCGCAGTGACACGCACCATGACTCGGGCGTGCCAGCCGTTCTCTCGACACAGCTTCTCGATACGGGTGATCTCGTCCAGCGAGTCGACGATGATCCGCCCGACCCCGGTGCTGAGAGCCAGCTTGAGCTCGTCAATGGACTTGTTGTTCCCATGCAGGCCAATGCGTGCAGGATCCATTCCGCCCTGGAGCGCCGTGATGAGCTCTCCACCGGTGCAGGTGTCCAGGCAGAGGCCCTCCTCGTCGATCCAGGAGGCGACGGTGCGCGTCAAGAAGGCCTTGCCTGCGTAATAGACGTCCCAGCCTGCGAAAGCGTCGCGGAAGGTCCGGGCGCGCTGGCGGAAGTCAGCCTCGTCGAGGACGTAGAGAGGGGAACCATACTCGGCCAGGAGGTCTGTCACGGAGACGCCTGCGACGTCGACAATTCCGTCATGTCCACGTCCCGCTGACCCGGACCAGAGCGCAGGATCCAGGGCATTGACGTCATCGGGCAAGGTCAGCCACTGAGGGCCGGCAGCCGCGACATCGGCATGGACCGAGCCGGCAACGTGCATGTGCGTCATGGTTCCACCTTGCCAGAGGGTGACGACAGGGCCAGCGGGTGTCCACGTTCGTCGCCATGAATGGCGTATCATCCCACCAATGCGCTAAAGTCGACGGACGGTCGGGGTCCACGGACCCATCGGCTCCCGTAGCTCAGGGGATAGAGCACCGCCCTCCGGAGGCGGGAGCGAGGGTTCGAATCCCTCCGGGAGCGCCCACCAGTGACGCAGCGAGACACCAGCTCTGACCGGGTAGGGTTTCACATCGTGCGAGCCCTTGCCACCGAATCCCCTCGTCAGAGATCACGAGCCGCCCTGTTTTCCGGGGCCGGTGTCATCATGCTGTGGGTCGCCGGACGCATGACTATGCTCCATGTCTTCATCAAACCCTCGTCGAACTACATCACCGGGGATGTGCAGTACTACCTGTGGTGGATGCAGGGCGGACAGCCCGATCCAGTGGTTCTTCCGGAATACCCGCTTCCTGTCGTGTGGTTCCTGCGTGCCTTGCACTGGTCTGCCGGTGACTCCTACTTCATACCGGCATTCGCCACGACGATGCTGCTGCTTGACGCACTGCTTGCTGTCGCCATGTGGATCCACGGCCACCGAGCCGGCGCTCTGTGGTGGATTGTCCTGGTGCCATTCCTCGGACCCATCATGTGGAATCGCTTCGACATGGTGCCCGCCGTTTGCATGGGGTTGGCAGCTCTCTGGTACCGCCGTCACCCGGCCGCGTGTGGCGTCATGATCGCCTTGGGTGCCGCGGTGAAGTTGTGGCCGGCCCTTCTCGTCCTTCCCATGATTTCCCGGCACAAGGCGGCCATCCGACGCCTGATCGCATTCGGCGCGACTGGTGTCGCACTCGCACTGGCCTCGTTGCTGGACGGTGGATGGGGCCGCCTCGTGTCCCCATTGACGTGGCAGTCGGGCCGGGGACTTCAAGTCGAATCCGTACCCGCCACCGTCCCCGTGTACCAACACTTCAAGAATCCCGACGGTGGTTACAAGGTCGAGATGTCGAAGTACAACGCCTTCGAGATCTTTGGCCCGGGTGCGTCTACGTGGCAATCACTCTCGACCATCCTCATGGCCCTCACTGTGGCACTGGCGATCGGGGTGGCCCTTCTCTCGTGGCGACGCAACGGTCTTGACCACCGCAGCGCAGTGCTGGCTGATCTCGTCATCATCGGCGCTCTCATCATCGCCAACAAGACGTTGTCCCCCCAGTACTTCGTGTGGTGGGCCGCGCCAGCCGCCATGGTTCTCGATCGAGTCTCTGGTGAGAACACCTCTGAGAACCCTCCCGATCCGAACACCCTGTCCTGGGCCCAGACATGGTGCTGGACCGCCGCAATGTTCCTTCTCATCACGGCTTTCTTGACGCAGCAGGTGTACCCACTGAATTACGCTGGCATCATCGGCTTGCCTCCCAGTCGCATCAGCACGAACCTCCTGGTCAGCCGCAACATCATGACCATCGTGACCTTCGTAGCTTGTGTTGTTGCGTTCTTCGCGAGCCTTCGCATGCACCGTCCCGCCCAGCCGACATCGGCCCCGACGAAACCAGTCCACGCTACGCTGGACGAGCGGTGACCAATATCACATTTTGGTGATCGGGAATGAGTGTTCCTCGATGTGCCCAAATTGTTGGGATGGCCTGGTCAATCCGGCTACGATCATCACGTCTGGGTCCATGGACACAGACAGAGCAGCGCAGCTCGGAGGGCCTTTCCAGAGGTTCCGCGAGTGCTTGACACGACGGTTTGACGGAAGAAGGCAGTGGTGAGTCCCGCCCCACACGACAAGTCCAACAACTCTCCTGATTTTGGAGCCAACGACTGGCTCATCGAGGAGATGCGTGACCAGTACCAGAATGATCCGAGTTCGGTCGATCCTGCTTGGGCCACATTTTTTCACCACGAGGCGGCCCAGGCGTCCGATGAGGTGACCGGATCGGCAGCCGGCGAACAGCCTGCTCGTCAGGATCCCAAGCCTGAACCGGCTCCCAACCCAGTCGCTAATCAGAAGCCTGCTCCGGCTGCGAAGGCCGAGCCCAAGCCGGCTCCCAAACCCGCTGCATCAACCGCCCCCACCCCGACACCGAAGGTCAAAGACATGGCATCGAAGCCCGAACCATCAAAGACCTCCCGCGAGCCTGCCCGTCCTCTTCTGACGGCTGACGCCCCGCGTCACAGCGCCAAGCTGGAAACTGTCGAGCCCACGGTGACGAAGATGACGGGTGCGCCGATGCGCACCGCCAAGAACATGGATCAGTCGCTGACCATGCCGACGGCCACCACGGTGCGTGACGTACCGATGCAGCTCGTCATCGAGCAGCGCACCATGATCAACAACTTCCTTCGCAAGGCCAAGGGCGGCAAGATCTCCTTCACCCACATCCTCGCCTATGCGATGGTGCAGGCGCTCAAGACCGTTCCGGCGATGAACAACGCCTATGCAGAGATCGACGGCAAGCCTCACCTCATCGAGAACCATCAGATCAACCTCGGCATGGCCATCGACGTCGTCAACAAGGACGGCTCCCGCAAACTCGTGGTGCCCGCCATCAAGGGCGCCGAGCAGATGGACTTCCTCGACTTTTGGCGTGCCTACGAGGAGATCGTCCGCAAGGGTCGCACCAATGAGCTGACCATCGAGGACTTCAAGGGAGTCACGGCCTCCCTGACGAACCCAGGCGGTTTCGGAACCAACCATTCCATTGCCCGCCTCATGCCTGGTCAGGGCATGATCCTCGGCGTCGGATCGATCGACTACCCAGCTGCCTACCAGGGCAACTCCCCCACCCGTATGGCGGAGCTGGGCATCTCCAAGGTGACGACCCTCACCTCTACCTACGATCACCGCATCATCCAGGGCGCCCAGTCCGGCGAATTCCTGCGTCGCATGCACCAGCTGCTCTTGGGTGCTGATCGCTTCTACGAGAACATCTTCGAATCCCTGCGTATCCCCTACGCTCCGGTCCAGTGGGCGAGCGACCGTCAGGCCAACCGCCCCGACCAGGTCGGCAAGCAGGCTCGCGTCATCGAACTCATCGACTCCTGGCGTCGCTTCGGCCATTTGTCCGCCGACATCGATCCCATCGAGTACCGGCCGCGGTTCCACCACGACCTCATGCTCAACAGCCACGGCCTCACCCTGTGGGACATGGACCGCACCTTCCCGATCGCGAACTTCGCCGGGCAGCGTCGCGCCATCATGACCCTGCGTGAGATCCTCACGATCCTGCGTGACTCCTACGCCTCGACGATGGGCATCGAGTACATGCACATCGCTGATCACGAGCAGCGCAAGTGGTTCCAGGATCGTTTCGAGAAGGAGCACCAGCCCCTCTCCCGCGAGATGCACCTGCAGATCCTCGACCAGCTCAATGAGGCCGAGATCTTCGAGACCTTCCTGCAGACCAAGTTCGTCGGTCAGAAGCGGTTCAGCCTCGAGGGTGGCGAGTCGGCCATCGTCCTGCTGGCCGCACTGTGCAACCTGGCTGCCGACGACAGCCTCAACGAGGTCTGCATCGGCATGCCTCACCGTGGTCGTCTCAACGTGCTGGCCAACATCATCGGCAAGTCCTACGGGCAGATCTTCCGTGAGTTCGAGGGCAATGCCGAGCCGGTGAACTCCCAGGGATCGGGTGACGTCAAGTACCACCTCGGTGACGAGGGTGAGTTCACCGCAGCCTCCGGCAACACCATCAAGGCCTCGGTTGCCGCCAACCCGAGTCACCTCGAAGCCGTCGATCCTGTCCTCGAGGGCATCTGCCGGGCCAAACTCGACGCTCTGGGCAACCCGGACAACTTCCCGGTCCTGCCAATCCTCATGCATGGTGATGCTGCCTTCTCGGGTCAGGGTGTCGTCTACGAGACCCTGCAGATGAGCCAGCTCGAGGGATACCGCACCGGTGGCACGATCCACGTCATCGTCGACAACCAAGTCGGATTCACCACCTCGCCCCGTGACGGACGTTCCTCGACCTACTGCACCGACGTTGCCAAGGCCGTTGGGGCTCCGGTCCTGCACGTCAATGGAGATGACCCCGCCGCGGTGGTCCACGCTGCTCGTATTGCCTACGAGTATCGCCAGATCTTCCACCGTGACGTCGTCATCGACGTGGTCTGCTACCGCCGCCGCGGCCACAATGAGGGTGACGATCCCAGCTTCACCCAGCCGCACATGTACGACCTCATCGCTGAGAAGCGTTCGACCCGAAAGCTCTACACCGAGAGCCTCATCGGTCGTGGTGACATCACCGACGAGGACGCCGATGCCGTGATGTCGAAGTTCCGGTCTCGCCTCGAGACAGTTTTCAAGGAGGTCCGTGAGGCCACCTCGAAGCCCGAGCCCTACAGCGGCGTTCCGGACTACCCGGTCAAGCACAGTGGCCTGCATCTGACCACGGTCGAGGCCGACACCTTGGAGGCCGTCGCCCGGGCTCACGAGAACCTACCGGAGACCTTCAACGCCCATCCCAAGGTTGCCCCTCAGATGACGCGTCGTGCCAAGCACATTCGCGAGGGTGGGATCGACTGGGCGACCGGCGAGATGATCGCCCTGGGCTCCTTGCTGCGTGACGGCATCCACGTCCGCCTGGCCGGGCAGGACAGCCGCCGCGGCACCTTCTCGCAGCGCTTCGCAGCCCTGGTCGATCGTGCGACCGGAGAGTTCTACGTGCCCGTCAACCACCTCGGTGGTGAGCAGGGTCACCTGGACGTCCTCGACTCCCCGCTGAACGAGTATGCGGCGATGGGCTTCGAGTACGGATACTCGGTCGCCCGTCCGGACTCCTTGGTGCTGTGGGAGGCCCAGTTCGGTGACTTCGTCAACGGAGCCCAGACGATCATTGACGAGTTCATCGCCTCGGCAGGTTCGAAGTGGGGGCAAAAGTCCGGCGTCGTCCTGCTGCTCCCCCACGGCTATGAGGGCCAGGGACCGGACCATTCCTCGGCCCGCCTGGAGCGCTTCCTCAACCTGTGCAGTGAGGGAGCCTTGGCTGTCTGCCAGCCCTCGACCCCGGCGAGCTACAGCCACCTGCTGCGTCAGCATGCCTACGTCAACAGGCACCGACCGGTCGTCATCGCGACTCCGAAGTCCATGCTGCGTAACAAGATGGCGACCTCTGACCCGGAGGAGTTCACCACTGGCAAGTGGCGCCCGGTTCTGCCCGATCCGTCCATCACTGATCCGTCGGCCGTCACCAGGATCATCCTCTGCTCAGGCAAGGTGCGTTGGGAACTCGTCAAGCAGCGCAAGGCTGCCGGGCTCGACGGTCAGCTGGCCATCATCCCGCTGGAGCGGCTCTACCCGCTGCCGGACAAGGAACTGGCCGAGGTGCTCGAGCCCTACAGCAATGTCACTGACGTTCGCTGGGTGCAGGAGGAGCCGGAGAACCAGGGTGCTTGGTACTACGTCCTCACTCATCTGCCCCACGCGATGTCCGACAAGCTGCCTGGCTTCTTCGATGGCCTGACAGCCGTGACGCGCCCGCCGTCCTCGGCCCCCTCCGTGGGCCAGCACAGTGTGCACGTCCGCGAGGAGCAGGAGCTGCTCGAGAAGGCCATGGCCTGACCCGCCCGAACACCACCACGGCGCCATCCCATGAGGGGTGGCGCCGTGGCGCATGCTGTGGTGCATTATTGTGCCCATGTATTTCACCGACAGGGGCATTGAGGAACTGGAAGATCGTCGCGGAGACGAGGAAATCACCGTCGCGTGGTTGGCCGACGAGCTACGTCACTTCGTCGACCTCAACCCGGAGTTCGAAGTCCCCGTTGAGCGTCTGGCCACCTTCCTCGCCCGACTCGACGACGAGGACGACTGAGCCACCACGAGCCCGGAACCGATGCGGTGACGACTGGCTGCGGGGCAATCAGTCCCGCAGCCAGGCTCGCGACCGTGGCGACAAGGAAGCTATGACAGCCGCAGCCGGGATGACGGCCAGGATCCAGAACCACACCGGGCCACCTGAACGCTGCAGTGATACCAGGACAACGACGTGTAGTAGACCACTGGCGACCATGAGCCCCTGCGCCGGCGGTCGTCCCTTCACGGCCATCCAGCCGACCAGCACGACGAGAGCGGCATAGATGATGAGCATCGCGCCTACTCCGGCGCTGAAGACGTCGCGACCACTCACCATGACCGCGATGTCCACCACGAGGAGGGCAATCGCGCAGATCCAGGTCGCCACCACCGCGACCAGGACCGATACCGGGATGCCGCCGCGCAACGCTGACGATCGTGAATCCTGCTCACTTGACGGAATCATTGTTTTGCTCCTGCACGGGTGGACCGACGACGTATCATAATTGAACTGGCCGCGAACTCCTCGAAGCGTCCTCGCCTGGACCGACGTTCATCGTGTCCGAGCGATTCGTGGGAGGATGTTCGTCCTTCGGTGGATGCTCTTGCCAAAACATTCGACGGTTGCCAGACTTTCATGGTTGCCCGCCGAATGGCCACTCGTCGGTCGTACGGCATGACGGGTCATCCACCCGCACATCACACGTGCCCCGGGTTGCGCTGGGGAGAAGGAGTCGAAGAGGCATGGACTGGCGCCACAGAGCTGCCTGCCTTAGTGAGGATCCCGAGCTGTTCTTCCCGATTGGGAACACTGGCCCGGCCCTTGCCCAGATCGAGGAGGCGAAGAAGGTCTGTGCCCGGTGCGAGGTTCGCGCCGAGTGCTTGGCCTGGGCTCTGGAAGCCGGCCAGGATCACGGTGTGTGGGGCGGCATGAGCGAGGATGAGAGGCGCGCGATCAAGCGTCGTCAGTCCCGCTCCCGCGTTCGTCGTTCCTGACTCAGCTCAGACAGGCAGCCCGGAATCATTCGAATCCGTTCCGGGACAACCATCGGTCGCGTCACATACTCACGACCGGTCAAGCGGAATCATGAGCTTGGCGCAGGTTCCCACGCCGTCAGGATTGTTTTCGAGGGTGAAGGTTCCACCGAGGTCCTGGACCAACGTCGTGACGATGGACAGCCCCAAGGAGCTGCGGTGCTGGTCGAGTGAGAATCCCTCCGGCAGGGGACTTCCGTCGTTGACGATGTCGACGACCAGCGAATCCTCGGTGCGGTAGGGACGCACGATGACGTTTCCCGACGAGGAATCCAAGCTGTGCTCGATGGCGTTCTGGCACAGCTCCGTCGTTGCCAAGGACAAGGCTGTGGCGGTCTCGGCAGGAACACTGCCGAAGCTCCCTTCACGCCGTGCCGCCACGGACCCCGAAGATGCCGCGACGTCTCCGACCATGTGGAGAATGCGATCGGCAACCTCGTCGAAAGCCACCTGCTCCTCGAAGTTCTGCGACAGGATCTCGTGCACCACGGCGATGGCCGAGACTCGCCCCATGGCCTGTCGGAGAGCTTCCTTGGCATCCGGATTCTTCATCCGCCGCGACTGCAGACGCAGGAGAGCCGCCACGGTCTGCAGGTTGTTCTTCACCCGGTGATGGATCTCGCGGATCGTGGCGTCCTTGGTGACGAGCTGACGATCTCGGTCCCGCAACTCGGTGAGGTCGCGGATGAGAATCATCGTTCCTGCCGAGACCTCGACGTCGTCCAACCAGGTCTGCAACGGAATGACGCGGGCACGCAGGGTCGCCTCGGAATTCTCAATATCGGTCTCGGAAAGCCAACGACCCTCCAGATCAAGGGTGAAGGACTGACCAACTTCACGCACCTTGGGGCACAGGTCCCGAACCATCGGGATGAAGTACTCGCCGTCCAAGTCTCCTGTCAGGCCCAAGCGTCGAAAGGCCGACAGGGCATTCGGGCTAGCAAAGGTCACCATTCCTGTGGATGCGACCCGGATGACCCCGTCCGTGACCTTCGGCGCCAGAGCCCTGTCAAAGTCCGGGAAGAGTGGGAACCGGCCGTGATGAAGCATCTCCGACAGGATGTCGGCAATCTCAAGGTAGTTGTCCTCGGTGCTTCCGGGAGCTCGCACCCCCATCTGGTTGGTGTGTCTTTCGACCACGGCGATGACATCGTCATGACGAATGACGGGAATCGCCCAGACGTCCACAGGAATACCCGCCGACAGCTTGTTGTCGCTGGTCTCGCACATCTCGGCGCTCATGAACGCCTCGGTGACCAGGCTCTCGTCGTCGTAGGAGACCGACTCACCGACGACGTCGTCCTCCAGGGCCGTCGGGCCGGTGTCCGGACGTACCTGGGCGGCTGCCCAGAACACATTGGGGTCCTTGTCCGGAACCCACAGGATGAGATCCGAGAAGGACGTGTCAGCGAGCATCTGCCAGTCGTCGACAAGTTCCTCGAGCCACGTGATGTCGGCGGCAGCGAGGCTGGTCCGGTCAGCGACCAAACGATTGATGGCAGGCATGCCGTCACTCTAGTGACCAGAATCCAGCCAGCTCCAACTGGCATCAACGTGTCGACGAATGTGCGTTTCAATTTGGGCCAGGCCCGCCCCATACGGCAGAATTGATCGTCGTTGCCGCGTATCCGCGCGGACCCTCCTTCATCAGTAGGGAGGCTTCTGACCCCTCAGGAAGGAGAGCGCCATGGGCAAGACTGGTCGTAAGCGTCGTGCGCGTCGCAAAAAGGGCGCCAACCACGGCAAGCGTCCCAACGCCTGAGTTTTTGGGATGACGAGGCCCCCGTCCATATGGACGGGGGTCTTTTACTAATCAGCGGTCTCAGGCCTGCCAGCTATGGGACACCTGCATCTGTACGACTCGGATTCTCAGTTGCATCGGTGCAGCTACAGAGCGACGACGGCGCGCACCATGAGCGCGATTCTCACCCAGTGCGTCAACCAATGACGCGACGATGGCCACGAGCGAGCCCATAAACAGACTTACAATCAACAACCCCAGGAGCAGGTGCGGTTATTGCACCCCACCGTGTGACATGTGTTCGCATGGGCGTTAACTACGCTTCACCTCACTGTGCTTAAAGTTGTGGCTCAGAGAGGGGACCATGAACCATCACCACGACGATAAGCACCTATCGCCTGACGAACTCGAGGATGTCCGTCACCGCGGCGACGAAGAACTGGCCCGCCTGAGCTTCAGCCGCCGTTCGATCCTGCAGGTCGGCATGGCCGCGGCAGCCAATGCGATGGTCACTGGCTTCGCACTACAAGGCGCCCAAGCCGCCGCCGCTCCTAACAAGGACTCAATCGATCCCGACAAGCTGCTCTGGCTAATCGGCGATCACCACGTCCACACCCAGTGGAGCTACGACGCAAAGTACCGGATTAAGGATCAGTTGGATGCCGCCGAGTACTTCGGCTGCGACTAGGTGGTGTTTACGGAGCACTCCAACTTCGTGCATGCCGACCCAGGTGTGTTCAACTCCCATAAAGAGATCGAGGCCGAGCGTAAGGCACGCAAGAACTTGCTCATCTTCCAGGGCCTGGAGTGGTACATCCCCGCGGCTGAGCACGGCACGGTCTTCGTCACCGGTAAGAACGAAGCGAAGATTCTCCGTGCGTTCGAACTTGCCTACGACGGCAAATTGAACGGTTGGGAGAAACCGAAGGTCGGCAGTCCTGAGGAAGCCGAGCAGGAGACGATGGCCGCCGCCGGCATCGCCTGGCTCGGCAAGCAGAAGGCTGAGGGCAAGATCGACGACGTCCTCGTCCTCGCAAACCACCCAATGCGTTTGGGCATTGACTCCCCCGACGAGTTCCGTCTGTGGCACGACGCCGACCCGCACGTCATGATCGGCATGGAGGGTGCGCCAGGCGCGCAGGGTTACCCGTACGGCCGTAACGTCGGCAATGGCGATATGCGCGGGGAATACACCCACGATCCGCGTGAGGACTCCTACCCCGGTTACAAAGCTGAGCACATGCGACCGTATGGCGGTTGGGACTGGCTGACGGCCACCGTGGGCGGATTCTGGGACTCCATGCTGGCTGAGGGACGCCGCTTCTACATCACCGCGAATTCGGACGCCCACCTCGCCTCGTGGCACACGTGGCGTCTGGGCGACTACCCGAAGAAGCCGGAGTACGACAACGCCAAGAACGAGAACGTGCAGATGAAGCTCCTCGGCGGGCGCCGTCCGCACCCGATTGACACCGCGACGGGTGAGGTCGCCGGCGATCTGTTGATCAAGAACCCCGACGGTTCGGTCGGCATCTCCGGTGATCTGCTGCGCAGCCCTGAGGACGCGAAGTTGTACAAGGACGCGCAAAAGGTCCGCGCCGAGATCGACGCGAAGACCCCCGAGGGCGAGGAGCCGAAGTATCCGGAGCCCCTCATTGACCCACAAGGTGGTTCGGACTTCTGGCCCGGCCAGTTCACCCGCATCCACGCAGGTGCAACGGAACGCAGCTACACCGCCGTCATGGATGCGCTGCGCGCAGGCCGCGTATGGGCCAGCCACGGCCAGCTCATCAAAAGCTTCATCGCCAAGGTGAGCGCAAATGGTCGAGTCGTCACGCTCGGTGACACGATTGAGGCGTCGAAGGGCGGCAAGATCACCGTCGAGCTGACGATCGAGACGGCGACCGAGCCGGTCAAGAGCATCAAGATGTCACCGAAGGAACCGAAGGCTACGGACCCGACGGTGGGTGTCGAGTGGGTGCCGGAACTGGCATTCGTGGACATCATCGGAGGGCCAATCACTGGCCCGGTTGCGGATCGTGAGACGCTGCGGGCACCTGAGACCCGCGTACTGCACACGTTCAAGACGAAGGGTCAGAAGGGCAAGCTCGTCCTCACACACGAGTTCAAGGATCTCAAGGAGGACTTCTACATCCGTTTCCGCGGCTCCGACGGCAAGCGCACTGGCGCTGGATACCACGGCGCGGATGTGGATCCGCACGGTCCAATCATGCACGACGGCACGGCCCGCGCGGGCAATCCATGGGTGGATACCTGGTTCTACGCGAACCCGGTGTTCGTGAAGGTGGTCGACCCTGCGTCGCCCAGCTCCTCGCCATCCGCAACCCCGGCGAAGGCCCCATCGCAGCCCGCCTCGCGCAAACCCACACCGACGACTGCCCCGACTGCCGATCCAGGTGAATCGAGCCCGCCCGTTAAGCGGCCGAAGCTACCCAACACTGGTAATTAGAACCTCATCAAACCTCAGGTTTGTGCATCCCGTACTCGCGACTGGCATGGGATGCACAAACGTGTGTTTCAGTTGGTGATGGAGGAGGTCATGTCGCAAGATCTCCCCCGTCATTGACGCCAGTCCCCTGACGTCCTGCGTGGTGGTGATTCCTCCACACAATTGACTATCCCCGAGGACCACACCCCTGCTTGTGCGTAAGGGGTCTTTTACTAGTCAGCGGTCTCCGGCCTGCCAACGATAGGACACCTGCATCTGCACGACGCGGGTTCTCAACTGCATCGGTGCGGCAACGGTGCGATTGCATCGTCTGAGGGCTCGGGACACGGCTGCTTCCATGTCCGCCTCGTCCATGCAGCTCTCACAGGCCGCGATGTGACGACGGAAGGCGTCGGCCTCTTGTTCGCTCATCTCGCCGTGCAAGAACTCCTGGAGGTGGTCGATGACCCAACAACAGGACTCCTCGTCACCATTAGACAGCGTCATCGTGATCCCTCCTTTCCTGCACTACGCGCCAATTCCGGACGACCAAGGTCCTCCTCGTCAATCTGACCGGCATGAGGGCCAATCCCCCGCGCCCCGGCGACGTCGACCAACTGCTTTCGCAACTGCTTACGGGCACGATTGAGCCGACTCATGACCGTCCCGATTGGCGTTCCCATGATCTCGGCGATCTCCTTGTAGGCGAATCCCTCGACATCGGCCAACAGAACAACCTGCCGGAACTCGTCGGACAGCCCGTCGAGAGCGTCAAGGATCTGCTGGTCGGGCAGCCCGTCCAAGGCTTCCAATTCGGCGGACCGAAGCCCATTGCTGTCATGGGAGGCCGCCCGCGCGATCTGCCAGTCCTCGATGTCCTGGTCATCTGAGGTCTGCGGTCGGCGCTGCGCTTTGCGATACGAATTGATGTAGGTATTCGTCAGGATGCGATACAGCCAGGCCTTGAGATTGGTTCCGGGACGAAATTGGTGGAATGACGCGAATGCCTTCGCGTAGGTCTCCTGGACGACATCCTCGGCGTCAGCCGGGTTTCGGGTCATCCGCAATGCAGCACCATAGAGCTGATCGAGATACTCGAGGGCGTCACGTTCGAACCGCTCGGCTCTTTCAGCCTCGGTTTCCTTGGCGACATCCACGGTGCCCGGCACGTCCCCGTGACGATCCATCCTGGGTTCGAACTGTCGTGTGGTCATCGCTGTCCAGCTTAGTGCACAGCGCCGATGACCGGACGGGCGACGGCTCCGCCTGGTGCACGGCGTGGTGAGGACAGCGTTCATACCGGGTCAACGCATCACAAAGGTTGATCTATTCCCACGGCGACCGTTCATCTGACGAAAATATTGCCCATCCGGCTACCGCGGAAAGCCTTGGCGCGGTAGACATATGCCCATGAGTATCATCCGAGGCTTGGGCCGGACCATGTTCGCCAGTTACTTCATCGTCAAGGGGACGAACTCCGCGATGAAGCCCGATTCTTTCGTGGAGGATGCCGAGCCGGTTGCTGACCGTCTCCTTCCTCTGGTGCAGCGCACACTGCCGGCATCTGTCGGCGCATACATCCCTGAGGACACCAAGACCTTGGTTCGCATCACCGGCGCTGCCCAGGCCTTTGGCGGTCTCGGAATGGCGACGGGTCTCGCCCGTCGTGTCGGTGCCGGCGTTGTTGCCACCACGATGGTTCCGCATGTGCTCGCTTCCATACCTGACAAGTCCTTGCCGAGGGACGAGCGTGCCGCGGCTCGTTCGGTCCTGCTGCGTAACGTCGCTCTGTTGGGTGGGGCCATGATGGCCTCCCGCGACACCGCCGGTCGTCCCAGCCTGGCCTGGCGCGCTGGTGACACCCAGCGTCGCGTCTCGTCTGCTGCCAGTGACCAGCGCAAGGCCATCAGCTCCTCCTTCGACGACCTGTCGAAGTCGGCCCACAAGAAGCTCGAGAAGGCCCAGAAGGAAGCCGCCAAGGCTCAGAAGAAGGCCGAGAAGAAGGCCAAGAAGGCTCAGAAGAAGATTGCTGACTGACCAGCATCACTGGACCGCCCCGCGAGTCGTCCATCGTCTCGCGGGGCGTGTCGTCGTCCCGGGATCCAAGTCCCAGACGAACCGCGCCCTTGTCCTCGCGGCACTCGGCGACGGGCCCAGCGTCCTCGACGGTGTCCTCACCTCACGTGACTCTGACCTCATGACCGCCGGGCTGCAGTGCCTCGGTGCCGACATCCAGCCTGCCGGCCCGTCCTCAGTTCAGGTCGTTCCTGACCTGGCGCGTTCTGCCGGCCCGATTGACTGCGGCCTCGCCGGTACCGTCATGAGGTTTCTCCCGGTGGTAGCCGCACTCGTCATTGGCAAGACCCGATTCATCGGTGACGAGCAGGCGTCCCGACGCCCGGTCGGACCCGTTCTCGACGGGTTGCGTCAGCTCGGTGTGACAGTTGATGCCGACCAACTGCCATTCGCCATGACGGCTCCTGCCCGTCTCGGTGGCCCCGAGGTGACGATCGATTCCTCGGCGTCTAGCCAGTTCATCTCGGCCTTGTTGTTGCCCGCCGCTCGCTTCCCGCGCGGTATTGATCTTCGTCATGACGGGGCGTCTGTGCCGTCAGCTCCCCACATTGCCATGACCTGCGAGATGTTGGCAGAGCGTGGCGTCACGGTGATCAGTGACGAGCCCTGCCGCTGGCTGGTGCATCCCGGCCCGATTCACGCTCTCGACGATGTCATCGAGCCAGACCTCACCAATGCCGCCGCCTTCCTCGCCGCAGCCATGATTGCTGGCGGATCCGTGACAGTGCCGGCGTGGCCAGCTTCCAGCACTCAACCTGGAGCGCAGTTCATCCAGATCGCCGCCACGATGGGAGCTGCTGCGACTCGTTCCGAGGGATCCATGACACTGGAGGCTCCCGGATGGCATGCCCTCCAACCGATTGACGTCGACCTGCACGAGGCGAGCGAGCTCACCCCCGTGGTAGCCGCAGTCGCGTCCCTTGCCCAAGGCCCGTCCCGTATTCGTGGGGTCGCACACATTCGCGGCCACGAAACAGATCGCCTTACCGCCCTCGAGCATGAATTGTCCGGTATCGGCGTCACCGTCCGGCAGACCGAGGACGGTCTGCAGATCGATGGCCAGGGTGCCGACTCCCTCCATGGCGGGCTGTTCGGGTGCTACGCCGATCACCGGATGGCCCATGCCGGGGCCCTCCTGGGCCTGGCCGTCGAGGGGATCGAACTCGACGACATCACGTGCACGTCGAAGACCATGCCGCAGTTCCCACAGATGTGGGCTGAACTCGTCAAGGAGGGCTGAGTGTCGCCACGACGTCTGGCTTCCTCGGGAATCGACACCGGCGACTGGTCCTCCTACGACCGGCCGCGTCGCCGTACCAAGCCGCGAACCAAGCAACGCCCGGATCACTCATCGCTGCCCGTCGGGACCGTCATCACCATCGACAGGGGCCGCTACCGCTGCCGTCTCGATGACGACGTCGAGGTCATCGCCGCCAAGGCACGACAACTCGGTCGGAAGTCAGTCATCGTCGGGGACAAGGTGCGTCTTGACGGCGATGTCTCAGGTGCCGAGGGAACCCTGGCCAGAATCGTCCACACCGAGGACCGGACCACCGTCCTGCGGCGCACGGCCGATGACACTGATCCGCATGAGCGTCCCATCGTTGCCAACGCCAATCAGGTGGTCATCGTCACCGCCCTCGCCGATCCCCCACCGCGTCCCGGGATGATCGACCGCATCCTGGTAGCTGCCCATGCCGCCGGTGTCTCCCCCATCCTCTGCCTGACCAAGGCCGATCTGGCGCCCGGAGATGACTTCGTCGAGCTGTACTCGGATGTGGGGATTCCGGTCGTGACCAGCCGCCCTGGTAGTGACCTGAAGGACCTTCACGAGTTGCTGGACGGCAGGATCAGCGTACTCGTCGGCCACTCCGGGGTCGGAAAATCAACACTCATCAATGCCGTGGTTCCCGGCGTCCATCGCATCACCGGCCACGTCAATGACGTCACCGGGCGCGGTCGTCACACGTCCACGAGCGCGGAAGCCATCCCGCTGCCCCAAGGCGGCTGGATCATCGACACCCCAGGGGTGCGATCCTTCGGTCTGTCCCACGTTGAGCCCGACGGCATCCTCGCCGGTTTCAAGGAACTGGATGAGGTTGCCGTCAACTGCCCACGCGGATGCCGCCACAGTGCCGACAGTCCCGAGTGCGCCATCGACGACGCCCTCACTGCGGGAACGGTGCGGCAGTCCCGGGTGGACTCGCTGCGACGTCTGTTGAGTGCTACCGCCCCGCGTTGAGCAGGGCGGTAGCAACGTCGTTCACTCGCTGCCGTCCCCGTGGTCCTCGGCGTTCTCCTCGAGCACCTCGGTCACGGGACGTCCACTAGTCCGACGGATGAAGGTCGCGATACCGTCAGCCTCTTCGTCACGGCAACCGAGGTACGGCATGTGACCGGTGTCGAAGAAGGCCTCCTCGATGCGATCGAAGGCATCGTCGTCAAGCTTGAGATGGTTGATGGTGTCACGGGCCGCGAAGTAAGGGGTGGCCAGGTCGTAATGGGCGTACTCGACGCGCACGTGCAGACCCTTCTGAGCACGCATGACCCGTTCCAGCTTGTCGGTGACGTTGACCGGACGGCCCTGGAACTCCTTGTAGTTCCAGTTCCGGTACAGCGGCAGGCCCAGGTTGTACTGGGACTCCGTGGTCACCTCGAGTTCGCTGCGCAGGTAGTGCTGGAAGCCGTGGACGAAGGCGGCGCCGGTGTCGTCGCCGCTGGGGTCGGTGTCGGCGACTTCGTCGGTCCGCTTCGGCAATGCACCCTTGTAGCGACCGTCGATACGGCCGACGACCTTGCCCTCGCCACGCAGCAGCTCGGTGCAGAAGCGCATGTGCTCAATGCGCAGGTTGGCACGCTCGATGTAGCTGACATCCAGGCCGGTGAGCTGGGACAGGGTCGCCGTGACCTGAGCCCTCTCCGCAGGGTCGAGGCGATGGCCGGCAGCGAGAGCCTGACGGTAGGGGCCGTCGGCGAATTCCTCGGCCTCTGCGAGGACGTCTTCCAGGCCGCGATCAGAGTTGTGGCCGTGGTAGTGGGCGACGGCGGCATAGGTCGGCAGGAAGTCGACGCAGGCTCGGTCCCAGGTGAGGTCCTCGAAGTCCTGGTTACCGAAGTCGAGCACGGAGGAGACCAGGATGATGCCATTGAGGTACAGCGAGAAGGTGTCCTGCAGGCGCTCGGCAACACTCACGGCCCGAACAGTTCCGTAGGATTCTCCCAGCAGGTAGAGCGGGCTTCCCCACCTGCCATGACGGGTGACCCACAGTCGGATGAGTTCGCTGACGAGCTCGACATCCTTGCTCCAGCCGTGCCACTGATTTGGATCCTCGCCATCGACGACTCGGGAGTATCCGGTCGACATCGCATCAATGACAACGAGATCAGTCTCCCGAAGCAGCGTGTGCCCGTTGTCAATGAGGTGGAACGGCGGGGTGGCCGGCTCCTCGGGGGTCCCCGGATCAACCACACGTGGTCCGACAAGGCCCATGTGCAGCCACACCGAGGAGGATCCCGGGCCGCCGTTAAACACGAATGTCAAAGGCCTCGTGGTGGGATCGGTGTCGTCCAGGGTGTAGGCCGTGATGCCCATGAGAGCCTGCGGCATATGAGCGGTGAAGGCATTGTTGGCGATCTTCTCGCTGCCCAGAACGATGCGTCCGGTGGTTGCGGTGTAGCTGAGGTCACCGTCAACCGTGGAGATGGTGTGGTGAGTTGTCACCAGGTCATCAGTCGGAGCTGGCGCGTCAGCGGCCACGGTGGGGGTTTCGTCTGTCGTCATGACCTAAGCCTAGGGCCGTCGGTCGCAAGCCACCCGGGTTTTGGTGCCCTTGATGCCACACCCACACCAGTAAGGTAAGGGCATGGCCGACCACACCGATGACCTCCGCCTGGCACACATCCTCGCTGACGATGCCGACTCCTTGACGATGTCTCGATTCGGAGCCAGGGACCTGACGGTCTCGACCAAGCCCGATCGTTCCGAAGTGACCGATGCAGATCTGGCCGTTGAGGACTCGATTCGCCGCACCTTGTCACGGATGCGCTCCCGAGACGCGGTGCATGGCGAGGAACGGGCTGACACCGGCGAGGGCCCGCGTCGCTGGATCATCGATCCGATCGACGGCACCGCGAATTTCCTGCGCGGAGTTCCGGTATGGGCAACCCTCATTGCACTCAGTGTCGAGGACGAGATCGTCGCGTCCGTCGTGTCGGCTCCAGCCTTGAGACGTCGCTGGTGGGCTGCCAAGGGCTCCGGCGCGCGGACCGGCAAGTCGCTTGCCTCGGCAACGCCCATTCACGTATCCAATGTGCGCAACCTTGACGACGCCTTCCTGTCCTACTCCTCCCTCCATGGATGGGTGGAGGGAGGTCGCGGTCGCGGTTTTGGTGAACTCATGAGATCGGTGTGGCGTACCCGCGCCTTCGGTGATTTCTGGTCGTACATGATGGTTGCCGAGGGAACCGTTGACCTGGCGTGCGAACCGGAGCTGGGGCTGCACGACATGGCCGCCCTTGACGTCATCGTCACCGAAGCCGGCGGCACATTCACTGGTCTCGACGGCAAGGACGGTCCCTGGTCAGGAAATGCCATGGCGTCCAACGGATTCCTTCATGCCGAGGCCTTGGCCATGGTTCAGCCTGAGGATTGAGGCTGCGTCGTCAGCATCAGAACCCGTTGAGAATAGAAGCGGGCGGGTGATGATCACCCGCCCGCTCTTTGTGTCGTGGAGATCAGAGGATTCTGGCGCGAATCGTCCCCTCGAGATCGGTGACACTGGCCAACAACCCGCCGTCAGTTTCGGCAATGTCGAGGACACAGTAGCCGAGCTCCCCCTTGGTGGCCAGCGCCTGATACGTGACGTTGCCGCCCTGGTCAGCGACGAGTCGGTTGAGCGTGGCCATCACACCGGGAATATTGCGATGAAGGTGACCAATACGGGCGCCAGTACGCGGGGAAGGCGTGATCTCGGGAATATTGACGCTCATCCCGGTTGCGCCATTCTCGACGTAATCGATGAGCTTTCCGGCGACATAGCGACCGATGTCGACCTGGGCTTCCTGGGTCGAACCACCAATGTGCGGAGTGAGGATCACATTGTCCAACTCGCGCAACGGGGAGGTGAACAGCTCCTTGCCCGAGGCGGGTTCCTCGGGGTAGACATCGACTCCAGCACCCGCGATGTGGCCGGTACGCAGATTGTCGACCAGGGCGTCAATGTCGACGATCTTGCCGCGGGAAAGATTGAGGAACAACGAGCGCGGCCTCATCATGGCGAACTCCCGCGCTCCGATGAGGTTGTTGTTGCTCGGGCGTCCATCAACGTGCAAGGACACGGTATCGACGCTGCCCAGCAACTCCTCCATGGACTCACACTTGTGGGCGTTCCCCATGGGCAGTACGTCGGCAATGTCGTAGAAGAAGACCTGCATGCCCATGGATTCGGCCACCACGGACAGCTGCTGGCCGATATTTCCGTATCCGATGATGCCGAGACGACGACCGCGGATCTCGTGGGACCCAATGGCGGACTTGCGCCACACTCCGTTGTGCATCTGGGTATTGCGATCACCGAGACGACGGGCCAACGCAATGATCTCCGCCATCACCAGTTCAACAACCGAACGGGTGTTGGAATAAGGGGCGTTGAAGGCCGGAACACCAGCCTGGGCCATGGTGGCCAGATCCATCTGGTTCGTGCCAATGCAGAAGGCACCCACGGCGGATAGGTTGTCACCACACGCCTCGACGACTCGACGGCTGATGCGAGTCCGCGACCGGATGCCCAACAGATCAACTCCGTCGAGGGCACTGATGAGGTCGTCCTCGTCGAGGGCCTCGCTCACCCGCTCGACCTCGTAACCGGCATGTTTCAGGGTTCGAACGGCTTCATCGTGGATGTTTTCGAGCAGGAGCGCCTTCATGACGGTCAGTTTATGGAGGGAGCAGGGCCGAACTACCGAGTTCGTCTCAGTGGGTGGAATCGTCCACACGGATACGAGGAATCGCTGTCAACAATTCCTGGGTGACCTCGTGCTGCGGATCGCGGTAGACGTCAGAAAGTCGGCCTCGCTCGACGATGCGTCCAGCACTCATGACGGCCACGGTGTCGCACAGGTGACGCACCACGGCCAGGTCGTGAGAAACGAAGACCATCGTCAGTCCCCGTCGACGCACCAAGTCATTGAGCAAATTCAGCACCTGAGCACGCACCGACACGTCGAGAGCGGACACCGGTTCATCGGCCAGCAGGACGTCAGGTTCAGTGACCAAGGCCCTGGCAATGGCAATGCGCTGACGCTGGCCGCCAGAGAACTCGTGTGGAAATCGGCTGGCGGACTCGGGATCCAAACCGACGTCAACCATGACCTCTGCCAGCCGGTCCTTGCGTTCCTCACGGGTCATACGCCGGGCAACCGGGGACCGCAGTGGCTCGGTGATCGCCCGACCGATGTTCATACGCGGGTCCAGGGAGGACCGTGGGTCCTGGAACACCATCGCGGCCGACCGACGCAAATCGCGTACCGCGTCGATCTCGCTCAGGGATCGTCCCCGGAAGCGGACGGTGCCGGAATCCGGTCGACGCAAGGCCATCATGACTTTCAGCAGGGTTGACTTCCCCGACCCAGACTCCCCCACCAGGCCGAGCCGTTCCCCCTCGCCGACGTGCAGGGAGATTCCGTCCAGGGCGTCGATCCCGGCGCCACGCGGTCCCAGATGAAGATGCAGGTCCTCGACCTCGATCTGGGTGGTCATGAATCCTCCAACACAATCGTCGTCCCGGGCTCGACAAGGTCGAGTCGGGCGGCTCGCAGCAGCCGTCGGGTGTAGGGGTGATCAGGTTCGGACAGCACTGTGCGGGCTGGACCGGTTTCGACGATCTGGCCCGAGGTCATGACGATGAGGTCGTGGCAAATGTGGGACACCACCGCCAGGTCGTGGGTGATGAACAAACATGCCGCGCCCACTGAGCCGAGCACCTGGTCAATCGTTGTGAGAACCTGGGCCTGCACCGTCACGTCAAGGGCTGTCGTCGGTTCATCGCAAATGAGCAGGTCTGGGGAATTGACCAAGGCCATGGCGAGCAGAACTCTCTGACGCTGGCCACCAGAGAGTTGGTGCGGGTAGGAGTTCGCCACTCGGGTCGGATCCTCGATACCAACCTGTTCCAGCATCTCCAGGACGCGGTCATGAGTCCGGCCTCGCGCGACGGAATGGTGCAGCAGGGCAACCTCGCCAACCTGTCTCCCGACCTTCATCGTCGGGTCCAGTGCTGTCATGGGTTCCTGGAAAACCATGCCGATGCCACTGCCCCGCAACGCGGACACGGCCCGATCGCTGGCCCCGATGAGCTCCTCGCCACGCCAGCGGATGGAACCCGACACGTGGGCGTTGCCAGGAAGCAGACCCATGATCGCCAGGGCGGTGACAGATTTCCCCGATCCGGACTCACCGATAAGGCCGAGACGCTCACCGGGGTCCAGGGACCAACTGACGTGGTCCACAGCGACCCGACGATGCCGTCCGAAATCGACAACGAGATCGTTGACCTCCAGAAGTGCCATCAGCGGACCTCCCGCAATCTCGGATCAAGGAAATCACGCAACCCGTCTCCCAGGAGCGTGAATCCCATGACGGCTGCGGCAACCGCCAGGGCAGGCGCCACGGTCAGCCAGGGGCTGTCGAAAAGGTACACCTGGGAATCACGCAGCATTCGTCCCCAGGTGGCGACGGTTGCCGGAGTGGCCAGACCGAGATAACTCAGCGCGGCCTCCGCGAGGATCGCCGTGCCATAGGACACTGAGGCCTGCACGCCGATCAGCGGAGCAATGTTGGACAGCACGTGGTTGTAGGCGATGGAATGCCATGACATCCCTGAGCTGCGCGCCGCGACGATGTAGTCCTGGGAAAGGATCTGTCGGCTGGCGGTTCGCGTGATACGGGCGAACACGGGGACCGTCGAGACACCGATGGCCACCATGCCGGTCAGAGTTGATCCCCCCACTGCGGCGGCCAGGATGATCGCCAGCAACAGGGCTGGGAACGCGTACAGCAGATCGGCAGCTCGTCCCACGATCGTGGACCAGGGGCGAGGAAGCATGGCGGATGTCACCCCCCACGGCACGCCGATTCCGGCGGCGATGAGTACCGACACCACTCCGACGAGCAGACAGGTACGAGCACCCACGAGCATCCGGGATGCAATGTCGGAGCCGAATCCGTCAGTCCCAAGCCAATGCTGGCTGCTTGGTCCCAGAAGACGATCTGCCGGGACGACGAGATTGGGATCGTATGGCGTCCACACCGCAGAGGTGATTCCAGCCACGACGACCACGCCCACCAGAACACACCCAATGACCAGACCTGCCCTCCTCATGAGTGGTCCCCCTGTCTGGAGGTGGCACTGGTACGCAGCCGAGGATCGAGGGCCACGATGAGGAGATCCGTGAGGTAGGAGATCACCAACACGATGGCCACGATGACCATGACGACGTCACTGACGACGAGAAGATCACGGGTACTGACAGCGTCGAGGAGATAGGACCCCAGACCGGGAATGACGAAGACCTCTTCGACGACGATGGCTCCCACCAGCATTGCGCTGGCCTGCAGACCAAGAACCGTGGCCAAGCTGATCGAGGCGTTGCGCAATCCGTGACGATGCAGTGCGGGCCACAGCCGCCAGCCGACGGCGCGTGCCGTGCGCAGGTGATCGTCAGCGAGAACGTCGATGAAGGCGCTGCGTACGTAACGTGTCATCACTGCGGCCTGCACGATGGACAGGGACAACACCGGAAGAACCAGGTGCGCCACCCATCCTCCGACATCCTCATGCAGCGGTACGTATCCTCCGGCAGGCAGCCATCCGAGGGTCACCGAGAACAGCAGGATGAGGAGGATTCCGGCGAGGAAGGCAGGAATGCTCATGAGGACCTGTGACAGTGCGGAAGCCGCAAATCCTCGACCCTCACGACGATGGACGGCCGCGTAGGCTCCCACCGGCAAGCAGACCACCAGGGCCAGCAGCAACGACAGCCCGACGAGCCAACCCGTCACTGCCAGTCGCGACACAATCTGCGGACCGATCGGTTCAGCGGAAACGATGGAGATGCCCAGGTCGCCCCTGACCAGGGAACTGATCCAATCCCAGTACCGCTGGGGCCACGGGAGGTCCAAGCCCAGTCGGGTACGCACGGCTGCTGCAGCTTTCGGGTCCGCGTTGGCGCCCAGAATGACCTGGGCGACGTCACCGGGAAGCAAGCTGAGCAGGGCGAAGATGATCAAGGATGCGACCAGTAGCCACACCAGCAACTCCCCCAATGGGAGGAGCACGCGTTTGAGGACGGTCACCTCGTCCTCCTGACCTTGGTGAGGTCGAAGCTCATCGAGGTGGAATTGCGCTGTAGCCCGCTGATGCCAGCCTTGCTGATGGTGATCTTTGGCATCAGGAAGAGGAATCCTCCGGCGGCGTCAGTCGCCAAGATCCGACTGGCCTGCATCATGGTCTCGTTGGTGCGGTCGGCTGGTCCCGTCTGGGCGGATTCGATGAGCCGGTTGAATTCCTTGTTGCGGTAGCGCCAGTAGTAGTCGGGGTTGGCCCAGTTGACGATGTCGCGTGCCTCCACGTGGGCGACGATCGTCAGGTCGTAATCAGCATGGGTGTAGACGACATCGAGCCAGCGGGCCGGGAATTCCAGCTCGTCGCTTTCGACGGTGATCCCGATCTGGGCCAGGTCGGAGGCAACCACCCGAGAGGCTGCCGTCGCGTAGGGCAGGGCCGCGGCCCGCAGTCTGAGGGTCAGTCCGTTGGGGTACCCGGCCTCAGCAAGTAGCTTGCGCGCCCGTGCCGGGTCATAGGGCCAGGTGTGGGACAGGTCGGTGAACCACGGGTCTGTGGGTGGAACCATCGAGCCAATGAGTGTTCCCTGGCCATTCCACACGACGTCCAGCAATCCGTTGCGGTCGATCGCCATGAGGATGGCCTGCCGAACCCGTCGGTCTGACAGCGGCTTGGAGGTGTTGTTCATACCCAGCACGACCTCGCCGTTGGTGGTTCCTCGCAGGACCCGGTAGGCCGGGTTGCTCGTGAAGCGGGAGAGGGCCTGGGGAGTCGTCAGATCAGAGACGACGTCAAGGTCTCCCGACAGCAGGGCGGCTGTCTGCGAGGTCGGGTCCGAGTAGTACGAGAAGCGAACGGTGGGACGGCCCCCCTCGTGCCACGGATGAGGGGACGGCGACAAGGTCACCGAGTGACCCGGCGTGAACTCGGTGACGACGTAGGGGCCAGATCCTTGCGGCCGAGTGGCCAGATCCTTGGTGGCGGGATCAATGACGACACCCGATGTGCTGGCCAGGTTGAACAACAGGAAGTTGTCGCGATGGGACAGGTCAAGAATGACGGTGGCGTCGTCAGGGGTACGGATGGCCTTGACTGCCGACAGGTTCGCCTGGTTGACGGGGCTGGCGGATTCGGCTCTCATCCGCTCCAGAGATGCCTTCACCGCCGCTGAGTTCACCGCGGCCCCGGATGCGAAGCGCGCCGAGGGATCGAGGTGGAAGGCGAGGTGAAGTCCGTCCTCGGACAGCTGCCACGACTTCGCCAGCAGACCGACGAGCTTGCCCGAGTCGTCGACGCGGATGAGGGTCTCGTACACGTTGTAGAGGAGAACCTGCGGGATCGCTGCGGCAGCATTTGACACCAAGTCCAGTGTCGGCGGAGCAGCCGTCGCCCCAATGGTGAGAACTCCCTCTTCTGTGGACTGGCAGCCGGTAATTCCGGTGGTCGACAGAGCCACTGCCACGGCAAGTCCCGCAGCCTTCAACTGGCCTCGCATCGTCTGGTCATGCTCCCTTCGGGCGTGGTGCCCTGCGAATGAGCATAACCACCCCCGACCTCACGCAGTCTGCGGGGGTCAGTACTGCAGTCAGATGTGCACGGTTTCCGAAGGCGACCGAACGGACGTCGCAGATAGGGGGTGATGCGCCGATCGTTCGGGCACATCCCACCCCGATTTGTATTGCACCAGTGTGATCTGTATAGTCGAGCAGGTCGACGCGGGGTGGAGCAGTTCGGTAGCTCGCCGGGCTCATAACCCGGAGGTCACAGGTTCAAATCCTGTCCCCGCTACGAGAGAGGCCAGCTCGTCTCCCCCTTGGGAGGCGGGCTGGTTTTCTTTGCGCTTGGGGATGAGGTCCTCGACATGGACGTCGAGGAGTTCAGCGGTCGCAATGAGATCCGTCACCGACCATCCGAGCT